>Ga0073907_1000094_pt1 | contig 125571 bp, 117 predicted proteins | sample GluameincwithD2O_FD_65483 | JGI IMG/M metagenome (GOLD analysis project Ga0073907, IMG submission 65483) | Mouse cecum microbial communities from Vienna, Austria - Glucosamine amended microcosms incubated with D2O | ecosystem: Host-associated > Mammals > Digestive system > Large intestine >... | reverse complement strand
ATCTGTGTCAATCATTCTATAGAGTTATGCAAAGATTACAAGACTGTTTTTCATGTAATTTGATCGGTATGATGGAAGTTTGGAGATAAACTTTACATTATTACTTTCTCAACATAACCCTTGGAGGCGCTCGCATTCCCTCGGTGTGAGCCGCCTGATCAGCAGCGGCGCTTCCACGATCAGCTTGTCCTGCGAAACATACTGGGCGTTGGGGCCTTTGCTGTCGCTACTGGTAAGCGCCCCTACAGTTTCCTGATAAACGAGGTCTGTGGCATCCTTTTCCTGGTGGGCGCTCTGGGTGGAGGCCACCTCGCCCTCCTGGAATTTGTCCGCCCTCTGCCGCGAAAAAACAGCGTGGTGGTCCGTGGCGGTGAGGGTGTAGGCGACGTCCTCCTGGAAGCCGATGCCGTTGCCGCCGTTGTGCGGCTGGCGGTCGATGGCGTTCCCCGTGATGCAGAACACAGGTTCCTCCTCCTGCAAAACTAAACTTAGATTGTTCCCTCCAGTACCCGCACGGGCAGATAAAGTGGGAGCAATCGGGTGTGGCCCGGTATATCTCGCGTCAATGCCGTGGTTCTCATAAAGCGTAACAGGCAACTGTTTGGTTTCGCTTTGAGGAATCTGAACTACTAAAGGCTGATGCCCGTGCTCCTGCGCCCGGAGGGTGCCCGAGATATCCTCCGAGCCCCCCATGATCCGCCCGCCCTGGTCGTTGAGGCACAGCACCGAGGGCATCATATTGCCGCTGGCAGTTCCCTTCAAGGTGGGCGCGATCTCCTCCTGATAGCCGATGCTGCCAGCGGACGGCCCCGCCCCGGCGCAGAAGCCTGCGGCGAAAATGAGACCGCCCGGTTTGGCCTCGCCGCTGTTGATGGTGGGGGACACGCCCTCCGGCGAGGTGATCCGGGCCTGCTGGGTGTCCCAGGGGGTGAGGCAGCCCCCGTGCTCGGCGGTATCTGCCGCCAGCACCAGCCCAGCGGGATTCCGCCCGCCGCAGCCGTCAGCGCCTGCCAGCGTGGGTGCCGTGCCCTCTGGCGTAAAGATGCGGGTCTGCTGGGTGTCCCAGGGGTTCAGGCAGTTCGCCACAAATGTTTGCTGTTTGATCCCAGGCTGGGCACCCAGCGCCCCGGCCACGTCATGCAGGTCGCGCACCTCGTCCCTCTGATTTGCCGCAAAGGCCGTGACGAAGGTCTGCATCTGCATATTGTTGGTCGCCATCAGCGCCCCAGCCGTCTCACCCAGGTCGATGGCCTCATCTCTTTGGTTCATGTGGAACGCCAGCGGCGGCCCGCCTTCCACGGGGATAACATATACGGTCAGCCCCGCCTGGGCCTTTAACGCCATCTCCAGCTGGGGCGGCAGGGGCTTGCCCCGCTCACGGGCCCGCCGTAGGATACCCAGGCAGGCTTTCCGGCTCAAATAGTATTTTTTCGGCGGCGAGCCCTCCAAAATCGCTGATAAGGAAGATGCGCGCCCTTCTCTGGGCGAGACCCCAGTATTGAGCGTCCGCGACCCGCCAAGCCAGGGAGAATGTAGTTCCCATTCGTATTCGCCCAGCAAATTGCCACGGCCAGGGGTGAGGTCGAGGGACATGAACGGTATCGCAATTAATTTTACAGATCTCCTCGAGGACGATCCGGAAGTCCTCGCCTTTCGGCGTCCCCGAGCTGAATGCCCCTGGCACGTTTTCCCAACACATGAATCTTGGACGAATAGACACACCTGACCGTCCTCGCTGCACATCTGCCGCTCTCATCTCCTTTACGATGCGTATTTGTTCCATAAAAAGGCCGGAACGCGCCCCGGCAAGCCCTGCGCGCGTCCCGGATGCCACGCTCAGGTCTTGACAGGGTGAGCCCCCGCAGATGATGTCCACCGGGGGCAGCTCGGCCCCGTCCAGCTTGGTGATATTCCCCACGTGGAGCATATCGGGAAAGTGCTTTTTGGTCACCTGGATGGGGAACGTCTCGATCTCGCTGGCCCAGACTGGGGTGATGCCGTTGCGCACCGCCGCCAGCGGGAACCCGCCGATCCCGTCAAAAAGGGAAGCCATGGTCAGCATGGGGCCTCCATGGAGGGGCCGGGGGATCGTTCCGGCTCGTCCTCCCAGCTCAGGTCGTCGGGGGGACGGTAGAGGATCTCCTCCATGCTGACTGTCCGCACGGGGATGTCCAGCTCCTCGGCCAGCTCACGCTCCTTTGCCATGCCGGGGCTGACCATGTCCCCGCACAGCCACAGCTCGTCGCACAGGCCCAGCATCTGGCTGCCCATCCGCATCCCCAGCTCCCGCTGGACGGGATCGTTGTCGTCCAGCATTTGGGGGTAGAGGAGATGGGGCGCGAAGGGGGTGGCCCCCTGGGCCATGGCGTTCAGGCACGCCTGCCGCGCGAAGCCGAGGTTGGCGTCCACATCCCCGGACAGCGGCGAGGCGATATAAACTAATTTTCTCATTGCGTTCCCCTTCTTCTGAACTATTTTCCGGCCACCGCCGAGGCGATGACCTTGGTGGTGCTCACCGCCATCTGGGCGGTGTGGACGGCGGAGGTCAGGCTGGCCTTGGTGGAGGTATCCAGCCCGAAGGCCCCGGCGATCCGGGGAACCTCGCCTGCGGACAGCATTAGGCCCAACCCCAGCAGGGCATTGTCGCTGAACACCATCAGTCCAGCAACCAGGATTGTGGACTGCAAAAATGAGGTGAGGCACAGGCCAATGATCTGTTTGCACCACTGGGTAAAGCCGTCCGTGTATCCCCGGGCGACACTGAACATATACAGCGACCCCACCGCGATCTGGATGAGCAGGATGCCGCCCCGCTTGAGACTGGCAAAAAACACTTTGAGCACGGCATAGGCCATGAGAATGACACAAAACAGCATTAAAATGGGGTTGAAGGTGGATCCCCCAAAGATGAAATCCACCGTGGACGAGGTCAATCCTCCCACGGTGGTGAGTTTGGTGATGATGTTCTGCCCCACGTCGCCGATGCTGGTACCCAGTCCGGTGATGCTGGCGGTGAAGCTGGCTTGGAGTGAAACCGAAAGCGCATAGAGCCGGACGGGGACGGTGGAGAACAGGCTCACCGCCATAAAGCCCTTGAGGCAGTTGATAGAGGTCTGGCGGATGTTGCCCCGGCCCGAGGAGTATTCGATGCCGAACTCGAAGCAGGACACCACGATGCTCACGCCGAACAGCGCCCAGCCCAGCTGGTTGAAAAAATGCACCACCGCCTGCACCCAGGGCAGGTCGAATAGCTCCACGCCCATGTTGCCCATGAGGGCGAAGAACGCGCCCAAAAAGCCCACAACCTGGCTGTATATCCAGTCCAGGATCTCGTTCATAACGACGGATGCGACGAAATTCCAAATAAAAATAGTAAGTCACCTCATTCTGTGGTATAATGATGCCCCCGGCATATGGTGCCGGGGGCATTTGCGAAGGATAAGTGAGGGCGGTCCTATGACCTACTCCCAATTCAAAGATACATACTCCGTCTGCCTGAACCCCCAGCAGGAGGCGGCAGTGCGGCAGGTGGACGGCCCCGTGCTGCTCTTGGCGGTGCCGGGGAGCGGCAAGACCACGGTGCTGGTCACCCGCCTGGGATACATGATCTATTGCAAGGGCATCCGCCCGGAAAGCATCCTCACTGTTACCTATACGGTCACGGCTACCAAGGACATGAAGGCCCGGTTCGTCCGCCTTTTCGGCGAGGAACACGCGGACAAGCTCACCTTCCGCACCATCAACGGGCTGTGCGCGGTGGTGATCCGCTACTATGCCAAGGTGAAAGGTTCCCAGCCCTTCGCCCTAACGGACGATGAAGGGCGGCTCAACGCCGTGATTCGGGAGCTACTGTCCAAGGGCGGGGGTGGCTATCCTTCAGACCAGCAGGTCAAGGAGGCCCGCACCCACATCACCTTCTGCAAAAACATGATGTTCAGCGACGCCGATGTGGAGAGCCATTCCGTGGACGGTATGGATTTCCCCGCGGTCTACAAGGGCTATCAGGCATTCCTGCTGAACAACCGCCTGATGGATTTCGACGACCAGATGGTGTTCACTTACCGTATCTTCCGGCAGTACCCGGATATCCTGGCCCATTTCCAGCGCCGCTGGCCGTACCTCTGTGTTGACGAAGCGCAGGACACGTCCAAGATCCAGCACGCCATCCTCCGCCAGCTGGCGGCGCAGTCCCAAAACATCTTCATGGTGGGGGACGAGGATCAGAGCATCTACGGCTTCCGGGCGGCGTGGCCCCAGGCGTTGCTGGAATTCGAGCAGACCTACCCCGGCGCAAAGGTTTTGATGATGGAGACCAATTACCGCTCCACCAAGTCCATCGTGGAAGCGGCGGACGCTTTCATCCAGCCCAACGAGAGCCGCCGACCCAAGCATATGCGCACGGACAATCCCCAGGGCGTGGCCATCAAAATGGTTTCGCTGGCGGACTACAACCGTCAGTACAACTATTTGCTGAAAATCGCCCAAAACTGCAAGGAGCAGACGGCGGTGTTGTACCGCAACAACGACAGCGCCCTGCCCCTCATCGACCTGCTGGAGCGGGAGGGAGTGCCCTATGCCTGCCGCCAGCGGGAAGGGTTTTTCTTCACCAGCCCCATCGTCCGGGACATCACCGATATGCTGGAGTTCGCCTTTGACGACTGCAATGCGGAGAAGTTCCTCCGCTTTTACTACAAGCTGGATCTAAAAATCAAGAAGCCCATTCTGGCGGGGATGCTCCGTGGCCTGCACGGGGACGAGACGGTGTTTGACCGCCTGCTGTCCAGCGAGGGGCTGGAGCCTTGGCAGTACGGAAAAATCAGGGCACTCCAGACTCACTACTCGAAGTTCCCCCAGCTCACCAGCTTTGCCGCAATCCAGCGGCTGGTGAAGTACATGGGTTACGGGGACTATCTGCGGGAGCAGAAGGCGGACACCACCCGGTTGGACGTGCTGCTGTCCCTTGCCAACCAGACCCCGGCCACAGGGCCATTCCTCCTGCGGCTGCAAGAGCTGCGCGACACCATCGAGGGCATGGAGCCTGACCCCAGCTGTCCCTTCGTGCTGTCCACCATCCATGCCAGCAAGGGCTTGGAGTACGACCGGGTGATCTTGATCGATGCGGTGGACGGTACGTTCCCCTCAGACCCGTTCCCCCACGATGACGAGGGCCGGGCGGCGTTGGAGGAGGAGCGGCGGCTGTTCTACGTGGGAGCCACCCGAGCCAAAAAGCAGCTGGAGTTCTTATGCTATGAGAGCCGCTTCGGGGAGCCCATGGCGGCAGGCCGCACCTTCATCGACCAGCTCCTGGGGAAAGAAATCACCGAACTTAACCAAGAGCCCCGCTTCAACCCCCAGCCCAAACCCAAGAAGGCCAGGGCGAAGCCGTCCTATGAGGAAGGCCCCACCCCGGCCCAGCTGGCGAAACAGCAGGAGGATTTCATGGCCGGGGCCGAGGTGGTGCATGAGAAGTTCGGCAGGGGTGAGATCCTGGGGCGGCTGGGCAGCATCGCGCTGATTGCCTTTGAGGATCTTGACGAGGTGAAGCGTATTGAGCTGACCACCTGCATTAAAAAGGGCCTGATCCGGCTGGCGGGGCTGTAGCTTACAATCCCACGATGGTCCAGATGTACAGCGGCGCGGTGAGGACGAACACCAGGCAGGCGAACAGGATCACCGGGCCGGTCCACTCAAACTGGCCGTGTTTCCGATAGTCAAAGTACGCGAGGCCCAGTTTGCCGAAAAAGGCGATGGCCAGGATCATGTCCAGAGCAGGGAACACCACGTTGTTCACCACGGTCTTGATCTGGCCCGCGGCGTCCTTCCAGGTCTGCTCCACCACGTCGGCCACGCCGGAGCCGCCAGAGGCGGCAAAGGCCGGGGCACAGCACAGAGCGCACAGGAGCAGGGCCAGGAGCATAGGGCGAAGGTACTTTTCGAACTTTCTCATGGATGTTTTTCCTCCTTAAATTAGTTGGAGGGCCGTCCACACGGGACGCCCACAATATACAAAGCCCGGATCCTCAGCCAAGGATCCGGGCTCTGTAAAATGAATATGGATTATATGGCGTGCGAGATTTGCCGGAATGTACTATGCAAGCTGGAGTTCAAGAGTCTGGGGGGCAGTTCCGTCCTGCGGGGCGGTGATCTGAAAGGAACCTTCGGCAGCCACGAAAATATCGAAATCAACCGTGACGCTGTAGTCATATCCGGGGGGAAGTGAGAACCACAGGGGATCGTCATGGTAGATACAGCAGAAAACATCGCTGTCAAAGTCATCACAGTGTATGCGCACCTCCAACCCGTGGGCGGAGTACTGTGCACCATCAACGAGAGTTAGACACAAGTTGGCAGCTGGCAGGGGTGAGTAGCCCCAGCTGCACAGCAGACAATCCTCGTCCACATCGCGGGCATCATACAGCCCCCACTTCAAAATGCGCCGAAAGCCTATTGCGTATCCAGCCACGGAATCGTCCACATAAAACGAGGCCCGGGCCAGTTCCTGGCACGTCCCGTCCCGGTGAATCTTGACGTAGTAATAGCCGGGAACCATGGGCAGCTCCAGCGGAAAGCGATCCACCACAAATTCCTTGTCATCAGGGCCGTGATACTCAAGATGGAAATCACCTGTGGCATAGGAAATATCGTTGAATGCCTCCAACATGAAGGTAGTCTGGGGCGGCGTAGTGGGGGATGGGGGCGGCGCTTTTGTCATGGGGCTGGACGGCTCCACCGAAGGATCCGGGGGCTGGCTGTCTAAAGGGATTGTTTCGGCTGGTTCAGATACCTGGACATCGAGAGAAGGGGAAGGAGCCACCAACTGGGAAGGGCTGGACTGGGGCTCATATGAGGGGGGAGGCTGGGGGACGGAAGGTTGCGTAGAAGCAGGTATGCCGCTAAAGCCCCCTTCGTTGTAATAATCAGCCAAGGTCGCCCCGCCGATGCAGGCCAGCAGCAGGCAGGAAAGGATCAGGCCCATTGTCCGCGGTGACACCGTGCGCTTGCCTTCCGGGTGTACACGGAAGAACTCGAACACAATAGCCATCAGCGACCCAAAGCAACCCACCGCAGTAAGTATAATACCCACCAGCCTGTCCAACATAATACTCCTCCTGAAGCGGTAAAACCGCCTTTTTCGTTACCCTAATCATAATACATAAAGTCAAGACTTGCAAGTGATTAAATGGCAACGGGAGCTGATGAATTTTTAAATTGTGCACCCTCCACCTTTCGTTTCTGGGCTCAATAGCCGGTCTTGGGCAGGCTGGGCACCACGGGCTTGCCGTAGACCTTGGTGGTCCAGCGGGTGACGGCCTGGATCCACTGGCCGTTGTAAACGCCGCCCACGTCGGCGGTGTTGGTGAACTGGCTGCCGCCCTTCACCGTGGACAGCACCGTGCAGTCCACCTTGGGGGCCTCCACCTGCCGGAAGTTAGAGGGCGCCACGCCAAACACGCACATGAACTCAGTGACATACTCGTTGGAGGCGAGGCCCAGCGCGGCGGGGGAGGCGTCCAGCGTGTAGTTCCTGGCGGTGGACAGGTTGTCGTACATGGTGCGGTACTCGCCATTACTCAGGTTGGTCTTGTACACCACCTTGTAGTTGCCGGGGTCGTTGTAGGTGCCGGTGAAAATCTTACTCAGCCGCACCGCCTGGGTGGGCAGCGTATCCCTCCAGTAGAAGGAGGTCAGCGCAGTGGTGGAATTGTTGCCGATGTCCGAGAAGGTGTAGCGGATGTTCTGACCCAACATGACCTCGGCGTAGCCGGTCTTTTTGATGGATACATTGGTGGACAGCGCCTTATTGGTCATGGCCACCTTCACAATCTGCCCCGCGTGCTCGATCTCCGCCTCGATGGGGGTCTTGTCCAGGCCGTAGAAGTCGGCGGCCTTGGATTCAACCACTTTGTATCGGCCCAACGGCAGGGGCTTGGACACGGCCACGCCGTTCTTGTCTGTCCTGACGGTGTCCACCAGGTTGCCGGTGCGGTAGTGATAGATCTCGAACTCGGTGCCAGGGATGGGGGTACCGGCGGGCCAGCCGTTCATGGAGTTGTAATCCGCACTGGTCTTGGTGATCTGGATCTGTCCTGTGATGGGGGTGTTTTCCCACTCCACTAACGTGGTGCCGCCAGACTTCACAACCACGGTCTTGAGCTGGGTGTCCGGGATATAGCCCTCATTTTCCAGCTCCTTCAGGTAATAGCGGCCACCCTCGGTCAACCCCTCGAAATAGGCGTACCCCTGGTTATCGGTGGTTTCCTGGGTGAGCAGGTTGTGATTGGCGTCGTAGAGCAGGAAGGTCACCCCGTAGATCCCCTTCTTCGTCACGGAATCGGTTTTATGGAGGGTGATGCCGGACATGGCCTTATTGGTCACGGTCAGGGTGGTGTCCTTGCCGTCCCCCTTCATGGTGAAGTAGTGGGGGGTGCTGTCCAGCTTGAACTCCGAGGGGCACTTGGTCTCCACCGCGTAATAATTGCCCTCGTCCAGCTGAAGGACGGCGCGGCCATCGCTCCCGGTGGTGATGGTGTCCACCAGCCCACCGTCAGACGCGCGGCGGATCTCGAAGGTCACGTTGGGGATGCGCTGGCTCTCGTTGCCCTCCACCACCTTGACCAGCTCGAAATTGGCCACAGGCGTGTTATAAAAAACGAGATACTGCGTGTCGGAGGCGTTCACCTGCACGGTCTGGGTCTGGTTCGCCGGGTCGATGGCGTACCCAGGCAAACTTTTTACCTCCTTGACGATGATGGTGCCCGTCACCCCGGAAATGCGGATCTCGCCGTTGGAATCGGTCTGATAGAGGCCCTTGGAGGACAGGTGGCCGTTGTCGTAGTCAACGTAGGAGCCGTCCGCGTAGGTGAGTTGGAACTGCACCCCGGCCAGGGGACTGCCGTCCAGACTGCTCTTTTTCTGGATGACGAGGGAACCCGCCCTTTCGTTCCAGAAGATCAGCTCCTGGGGCTTCTTGGACGCCTGGATGGTGATGGTCTGGGGTTCGCCGTCCAGGAGAAAACCCTCCACTGTGGCAATCTCCCGCGCAGTGACGGTGGTGCCGGGTTCCAGATCCTCCAGAACGATCTCACCTGTGGAGGAAGTGTAGTACACCCCGTTGTTGGTGCCGATGGGCTTGCCAAAACCGTCCACCACCTTGAAGCAAACGCCCTTCAACGGCTCATAATTCGTGCCCTTGATGTACTTTTTGATGGTGAGCACCATCTTGGGGTCGTTCTCGAAGTCGAGGTTATTGCCGCCGCCCGTGCCGGTGTTGGAGCCGGGCGTGGTGGTGCCGGTGCCGCCACTGACCGCGCCGCTGGTCACGGTGTTGGAGCCGCTTTTCAGGGTGATGGTCTGGGGCGTGGTGTTGAGCACGTGGGTGTCCGGCACCTTGTACTCCGTCACCACCACGGTGGAACCGGGCAGGAGGCCGGTGACGGTCACCGTCCCATCCTTCCCGGTGGTGTACCGCCCGATCAGCTCGCCGCTGGCATACTTCACGGTGAAGGTAACGTTTGCAATCGGCTTCCCGGTAATACTGTCCGTTTTCGAGAGGGTCAGCGAACACAACGGCGTATTGTAAAAATACAAATGCTGGGTGTCGTCGCCGGGGTTGATGACGATGGTCTGGCCGCGGGTGTTGGGGTCGATGGCGAACCCAGGCGCGCTGGACACCTCCGTGGCAATGATGGTGCCGGTGATCCCGGAGATCACGATCTGGCCCTCGCGGTCAGAGAAGTACAGCCCGTTGGAGGAGAGCTGCCCGCTGGCGGCGTCCACCACCTTGCCGTCCGCGTAGGTCAGCTTGAACTGTGCCCCCTCGATGGGGCTCCTGTCCAGGCTGGACAGCTTATGGATGACGAGATTCCCCTGCTTTTTGTTCCGGAACTCGACCGTCACCGTCTCCCCGGGCTTCGTTTTGATGGTCTGGGGTACATCGTCCAGGATGTAGCCGGACTTGGCCCGGGTTTCCTTGATCACCAGTGTGAGATTGGGGTCCAGGTTGTCGATGAGGATGGTTCCCGAGCTGTCCGTCACGTATTTCCCGTTGGCGTTGCCCACCACGGCGCCGTCCGAGGTGCTGACAAAAAACTCGACGTCACTCAGCGGGGTCCCGTCGCGGGAATCCACCTTCTTGATCAAAACAGACGATTTGGGCGAGTTGCCGAAGTAGAGCTGCACCACGGCCTGCTGCTGGCCGGAAATGTAGGCGGTCTGGGGCGCCGCGTCGATGATGTGGCCGCTGTCACTGGCCAGTTCCTCCACGATATAGGCCCCTGCGGCCAGCCCGGTGACGGTGAAGGAACCGTTGGCCGAAGTTTTATAGGTGTCGATGACGGTGCCGCCCGTGCCGCTGGTGCCGGACAGGTACTTTACCTGGAACACTGCGCCCTCAACGGCCTCGCCGGTGACCCGGTCATATTTCCAGACGACCAAAGCCGACAGGGGCACGTTCTCCACCTGGACGGTCTTTTTCTCCCCAGCGGCCAGGTAGAATTCGTAGTCCGCCTGCTTGATGGAGTAGCCCGAGGGGGCCTCCAGTTCAGAAATTTTGAACCAGCCGGGTTCGGTGTGCTCCAGCACGATCTCCCCGTTCTCGTCAGAGTAGAAGGTGCCCAGATCATTGTACTCGCCAGTTTTCGTGTCCCCGCTGGCCCGCCAGATCTGAAATTTTGCATGGGCCACCGGATTTTTCGTGATGGAATCCACCTTCAAAATTTTGAGGGTAGGCTTTTCCAGGTTGGTCAGCTCCAGCGTGGTGGTGCGGTTTTCCTGCAGCTGGACAATGTGGACGGTGTCGTCCAGCACGTAGAGCGGCCCCGCGTCCACCTCTGTAACCTTGTAAGTGCCCGGGCGCAGGCCCTCCTCGCTGCCCAGCACGATGAGCCCGTCCTTGTCCGTCTGGCGGCGGGTGGAGAAGCCGCCGTCCACCTCCTCGATCAAGAAAGTGATGCCGCTGATGGGCTTGCCCTCCTGATCCAGTTTCAACAGGCGCAATCCGGGCCGAGTGGAATTGACGAAATCCACTACGATGTCCTTGCCCTGCTCGGCGTCGATCCAAACTGTTTTGCGGTTATTCGTGTCCAAGATCCAGGGTGCCGGGACGGCGGTCTCCTCGATCTCGTAGCACCCACTTGCCATGTTGGGCAGGGTCACCTTGCCGTCCGCCCCGGTGGTGACGTCGTTCTCATAGCCGATGTTTACGCCCCGGATATGGAAACTGGTGTTGGGGATGGGGTCGCCGCTCTCCGCATCCCGTTTCTGGATGGTGAGGGAACGCCTATGATGGTTGACCTTGGTGACGGTGATGGTCTGTTCCCCCTGGAGATCCTCGGCATTTACATGGACGCCCACGGGGGAACGGTCGCAGTCCAGGCCATCCGGGGCAAATACCTCCACAAATTCGTAATGGCCCTCCACCACGTTGGACACAGTGATGGTGCCATCCGCCTTGGTTTCCTCGGTGCTGATGACCTGGCCGTCCCGCAGGACGAGGAAGATAGCCCCGGCCACGGGCTGGTTGCTCTCGTCCACCTTCTTGAGCTGGATGCGGACTTTTGCCGAATTTTCGAATACCAGGCTAACGTCGTGCTCCCCGTCCCACACGAAGGGCTGCTTTACTTTGGAAACATCGGAGCTGAGGATGAACCCCTCCGGCGGGGTGATCTCCTCCGCCAGATAACTGCCCTTGGGCAGCTTAGAGAAGTCCAAATCCTCTTTGAGGATATAGCCGCCGTCCTTGGTGATGTACTCGCCGAAGAAGCTCCCGCCATCGTCCAGCTTGACGCTGGTGATGCGGATGACCGCGCCGGGGATGCCAACGGTGGGATTATCACTGTCCACCTTACGGATGGAACCGTCGCCCTCCTTTTTGTTGGGCTCATTGTAAAAAACGAAAGGGACGTCCGCGGAGCCGTTGGGCAGCACAGTGACCGTCTGGGAGGCGGTCTGCGCCACATAGCCCTCCGGCACAGCCTCCTCCGTGATGGTGTACTGGCCGGGGGTGAGCCGGTCCGCTTCGGTCAGGGTAAAGGTGCCGTCCGGCCCGGTCTGGCGGGTAGCCGAGAAATCGCCGGAGCCATCGGCGCTCTCGACTTTGAAAGAAACCCCGGCCATGGGTTTGTTGGTGCCCGCCTCCAGCTTCTTCACGGTGAGCTTTACGGTATCACGCTCATCCTCCGGGTCAGGCACGGCGATGAGCAGATGCTGCATGGGGGTGCCGGACTGGCCGGGCAGCTTCCAGGGCTGGCTCTTATCCCACTCATACATCCAGAGATGGTACTTGTGGTAGTATTCGGGATGATCCAGCACCAGGTTGACCCCGGTGGCAATGTAGTCGTAGGCGGAGTTGCCGGTTTTGCCGCCGTCGCTGCTGTCGATGATCGAATGGATGTCGATAGCATCCCAGTTGGTGATCCAGGAGGACTGGCCGTAGGTCTGGTGGTACAGCTTCATGGCGGCCACGAACTCCTCGGCAGCTTGGGAAATAAAGCCCTCCCGGTTGGAACTCACATCGGCGATGATCCCGTACTCATAGTACCAGCTCATGGCCTGGGCCACGAGGAACCAGATATTGGACCAGTATTCGCCCCAGTGCTCCAACCCCCGGGCGTCGCCCGCGTCGGTGAAGTCGCCGTAGGTGTGGGCGTAGATGTAGGTAAGCAGCACCCGCAGGGATTCGCTGTTCACCTCGGTTTTCAGGTTCCATTTCTGCCCGTTGGCGCCGCTGCCCAGGGTGCCTTTGTGGTAGGCGCACAGGGCGCGGGTGGTCCCATAGCCGGGGACGTCCACCTGCTCGTCGAAGACATAGGGCAGGCCGTTGTTATTGATGGTGCTGCTGGCGGCGCGGTAGCGGACGGGGCGGCCGCCGATGTACATATAGTCCGAGGACTTCTGGGTGATGCTGGCCGGGGCGGTGGACAGCCCCGTGGCGGCAAAGGCGGACAGGGGCAGGACGCCCATGACGCACACCAGGGCCAGCAGCAGGCTCAGGGCGCGGTTGAAAAATTTCTGTTTCAAAATGCATTCCTCCTATGCAAAATGGGGGCCGGACCGCTTCCACGGTCCGGCCCCCACTGCTTCTGGGAGGATGGACCGCTCTCGCAGTCCGGCCTTTTTCGTTGAATATTCAGTTGGGATATCGCGTGTAGAGGGTGTATCCGGTCTGGCTTTCCAGCCACCACTTGAAGTATTGCCCGCCCCAGCGCACCATGTTGCCGGTGCCGCTTTCCGTGGTTTTGATGTACTCGTCCGTCTTAGAGACCACCACGACCACATGGCCGGAGGTTTCTGTGTCGTAGCGCACCAGGTCTCCGGTGCGGATCTGATCCCAAGCAGGCTGCTCTACCTTCCTCCATGGCAGATTGCCGAAGGCGGCGTCGGAGCAGAGGGTGGCCCAGCCGGAGCAGAGGGTGCCCCGGCTGTAGGGACCGTTGCTGGTGGAGAGGTACGGGGTGGGGTAGGTGGAGCCGGAGGGGTAGGCGTCCCGGAGACCCTGGAGCACAGCCCGCACGGATTCTTCCGTGGGGGCCGAGGGGGAGGTCTGGGTCGGTGCAGGTGCAGTCACCTCCTCGGTGTAGGGGGCATTGGGGTCGATGTGGACGCTGTTGTCGGCGGCGTTATATTCCACGCCGAAGTCCACCGCTTTCCCAATGTCCCGGAGCTTGACGAAGTTGTTGCCATGGATGGCGTATGCCTCGAATTGGATCCGCTGGCCGTCCACGTAGAAGGTCTGGCTGGTGGGCGCGGCGGTGAGGGCTACGTTCGCCGCCTGGGTAGAGCCGCACAGGGCAAGGCCGGTGAGAATACCCATTCCCATAAAAATCATTTCTCTTTTTCTGCTCATAATCTGTTCTCCCTTCGATTTTTGTGGTGCTTTGGTAAGCAACACAATACCAAAGAACTTGGGAGAAGTCTACTATATTCGAAGCAAACTATGGAGAAAAAGCGGGTTCAAAACGAAGCAAATTACACAGTTCAGGCTTCCCGGGCCACCACGCACCAGCGGTAAGCGGGCTGATCCATCACGCAGGTGTAAAGCGTGATCTGGTTGGCGGCGGTGGGGTCAAGGCCGCTGACGTCGTTGACGGACACCTTGGTGACGCTGGAGACGGCGTAGATGCGGGTGCCCAGCTTGGTGGTGAAGGTGACGGCGTCGCCGGGGTTCAGGGTGTGGATCTTGCCGAAGTCGTTGCGGACGCCCCGGTTGTGGCCCGCGATAGGGATGTTGCCCAGCCAGATGCTGGTGCCCTCGAAGTGGCCCGCGCCTTTCAACAGAGGAGCACTGCCCGTGCCCTCATACACGCCCACCGTCAGGCCGATGGAGGGAATTTTGAGGGTGCCCAGGCTGCCGTTGGAGTAGTAGAGGTCGCTGGTGACGTCGGTGAAGCCCGCCGCGGTGGACGGACTGGTGGTGCTGGTGTCCACGATGGGATAGCCGTCGATCCCGCTGGAGATGTTGGTGTTCCCGGTGCTGCCGGAGGTCGTACCGGGGCCGGAGACCGTCCCGGAGGGCAGCACGACGGCCACATTGCCATCCACCGTCCCCGCGCCCGCCATCTGGGAGGGTACCAGATTCGGGGTCAGATACTCCCCGGTGTTCAGCACATAGCTGGTGGGGGTGCCGAAGCCGGGCGGGATCAGGGCGGCGTTCTTGGAGACATCCTCGTTCTTCATGGCACCGCCATCGGCGGTGACCACTGGCTCGAAGGAGGTGGGCTTGCCGTACTCCGGGTCGCCGGGGGCGCTGATGTTCACTTCCAGCGCATGGGCGGGGAGCGCCATGGCGCAGACGGCGCACAGGCACAGCACGGCGGAGATCAGGGTTTTCATTTTCTTCATAAGCATCACGGTTCCTTTCTAAAAGTTATAGGGTGAGGTCGGCGTTCATCCCGGGGGCCTGCTGTCCGGCGTGGTCAATTGCCCGATATTCGGGGTATTCTTCCAGGCTGCGCAGGATCGTTTCCCGATTTTCCGGCGTGTCCAGGTAGACGCCGTCCAGGACATCTTCCATGCCATGGATCAACGGGAAACCCTCCAATTCAGCAGCTTTAGCGGCTTCTTTATCGTCTGCAAACAGAAACAGCGTGTCATCCCGCTCCACATGAAGGGTACCAGGGATATAAAAATCGCTGTCATCCGCGACGGCGAACACATAACCGGAGTCGGGAGGGGCAACGGGAATCATTGCCCCTCCTCCTCAGTCTCATAGCCGCCCTCGCGGCGCTTTTTGATGAACAGGGCCGCGCCCACGCCAGCGCCCACCAGGGCCACCACGCCCAGCGGCACCAGCACATAGCCCCAGTGGAACGGGATGGGGGCGGCAGGCTCCTGCACCGCATCACTGGGTTCGGGGCTGGGCTCGGGCTCCACCGGGGTCAGGGGCGTGCCCTCGAAAATAGCCACATAGCGCACCTTGTTCAGCGCGATCCGGCTGACGGTGCCGCTGTAGTCGGCGGTGACCACGTAGCCCTTGATGTAGGAGCTGGTGGCGCTGCCGGTGTAGGTGGCGATGGCGGTGTAGCGGTCGGCGATGGCATAGCCGTCCTCGTTGGCGGTGTTGTCCGTCTGCCAGTCGATGGAGGCCAGCTCCAGCGTCCGCCCATTGTCGGTGATCTCCTTGGGGATGTAGGACGTATCCTGGCCGGACAGGTTGGGGTAGCTGCGGGTGGCAGACACCTGCCGGGTGGAGCTGCCGTAGCCGGACACCTCCACGTTCACCGTGTCCAGCTTCAGGGACAGCACCCCGGTGAGGCCGTCCTCGGTGGTGAACTCCCGCTGGGCGGGGAGCAGGGCCAGCACGGACTCCATGTCCTTGGACTTGCTGTCCAGGGTGACGGTCTCGGTGTGGAAGCGCTCCTCGCGCTCGGGGGCCTCCTGCTTGAGAAGGTCGGTGAGGGTGTAGTGGTAGCCCTCCTGCTCGAAGTCGGAGCGGGGGATGCCCGCGGGATCCTCGTCCGGGCCCAGATCGTACACCTTGCGGATCTGGGCGCCGTCCTCGCTGCGGGTGACGGAGGTGGGATAGCAGGTGCTGGGCGGGGCCGCCGCCAGCACAGAAGGGGCCAGCGAGGCCGTCATGGCCAGCGCCAGCAGGCAGGGGATGATCTTACGTTTCATTTTGAGTGTCCTCCTCGTTGCTTTTATTTTGGCTGATACGTTCCTTGGAGCGTTTGACCAACAAGTGAAATTCCCAGGGTGAGACCTGGAGGGAGTCGTAATTGCCCCGCTTGTCCACCCCAAAGGCGCTGATATGCACCACCAGCGGATACATGAAAGCGTCACCTGCATCGTAACGCCTTTTGAACTCGGCGGGAGACAGCCGCCCCACCCCGGCCACATAGATCCACTGGGCTGCGGTGCGGAAGTCGCCGGGGACGTCGGGCCAGAGGAATTTGTTCCGCAGGCTGCGGGGCAGCTTGTCTCTGTCCGGCGCGGGGATGAGGCAGCGGCGGAACAGGCAGTAGCGGATGTGCAGCCGGGAGACCAGCTCCTGGGCAATGGGCATGACCTTGGGGTCAGACTTCCAGATGGGGAAGTCCAGGAACCGCAGTACCATCACGTCCTCGCCCTCCCGGTCCTTGGGGAAGAGGGGCAGGCACTGGACGAGGTCGATGGCCTGTCCCTCCTTCTGGACGCCCAGGGCCTTCCGGTTGGCGGCGGGCAGGGCCTTGTACATCGCCACAGCGTCCGAAAGCTGGTTGAAGTGGGCGATGTTCAGCCGTTCCCGCCACAAATTATCCACGACATAGAATTGGAGCATAGCGGTCACCTCATCTCTATGCCGCCCTGGCCGGGGGCCTCGTCTTGCTCCGTGGCCGGGGCGGCCTGTTCCTGAGCAGGGCCGCGCAGCTCGGACAGCCGCTCCATGGCCCAGTCCGGCAGGTGCTGTTCGTCCATCACGCCGATGAAGTCTGCCCGGTACCACTGGGCCCTCTCGCCGTCACCCAGGCAGGTGGCGAACACGGCCCGCCCCCTGGACGCGGGGGACAGACCAAAGCCCGCCTGCCCATACCAGACCTGGTTCTGGGGGGATAAGCACTCCTCCTTCAGCCTGTCCGGGCGCAAAATCAGCACCCGGCCTGTGTAGTCCAGGTCACCCTCCTCACAGTGCTCCGGGCCGAACATCCCCAGCTCCTGATATTCGGCGCGGGCCTGCTGGACGAACGCCGCCAGCAGGGGCGTATCCGCCTTGACTGTGAAGTCAGCGTTGTCCTTGTCATGGGGCACAAAGACCGCCCGCGCCCAGTGGAAGCTGTCCCCGTCAAAGCCATCGGCGCTGGCGTGGCTCAGGGTGTTGGCCAGCACAAACTGCACCCGATGGAAGCCCCACCAGTCCAGCGCGGCCCTGGCGCAGTCCGGCTCCAGCTGGCCCCCCTGGGCGTGGGCGGTGATGAGATCATCGATGTCCCGGGCGCACTTGACGTTGAGCTGGTGGCTCTGTCTCCAGTCCTCCAGCCGGTTCTCCCGCTTGGCCTCCTCCCGAGAAAAGGGATAGAAAATGTCAGCCATGCCAGACCTCCGTCTCGTCCATCAGCAGTTCGTCCAGCTTGCCGGGGCACACCCCGGCCATGGCGAACAGCGCCCGCATATTCCCCGGCACATCGGTGATGTCGTGGTTATAGTCCGCCGCGACCACCAGGCCCTCGCCCTCGTCCGGGAGAAGTTCCAGCTTGGCGTCCAGCGGGATGCCCATCTGCTTCCGGGCCCTGTCGGACAGGATCACGTCCGGCCCGTCCACGTCCGCGTAGGGGCACTCGTCCGGATCGCAGGTATCCCCGAAGGGGCAGCACCCTCCCTCGTCCTCCATCTGCTCCCCGCAGGTGCCACAGGCTTCCTTGATGGCGTCCAGCAGGGGCGTCACGATGCCGGTGAGGGCGTTGATGACATTGACCGCCTCCATGGCGGTCATGCGCTCGGGCACCGCCACCAGGGTGTTCTCCCCGATGTGGACGCAGACGGGCTTGCCGGGATCGAGGTGGCTCAGCTCCACCGTACTGGCATCGATAATGAGGTCATTTTTCTTTTTCATGTTGATTTTCCTCCTGTTTTTTGATCGGTTCATGGATGAGTCGATATTTGCCTCCGCCGTCCTCCGCCCGTTGGAACAGGTCTATTTGCCAGCCCCGGTCGGTGCCCAGGACGCGGGGGTCGTAGTTGGTCATGACCACCTCCTCATATTCGCTGCCCGCGATCTGGGACATACTGTTGGGCCGTGTGGTGTAGAAAATGTAGAAGTCCTGGTACAGCTCGCAGATGAAAGGGCAGTAATTGTAAGACACCATGACCAGCCCCTTACAGTGGGTCAGCGCGTCATGGAGCCGGACGTGATCCTCCCTGGGGAACTCTACCTCATAGCACTCCGCCTCAAAGTAGGGCGGGTCGCAGTAGAAAAAGGTGTTTTCCCTGTCATACTGGGCGATCAGCTCCTCAAAGTCCTTGTTCTCAATCACCACATCCTTCAGCCGCCGCGAACATTCCCAGATCAGATGGAAGAAGCGGCGGATGTCACAGGGACGGCCAGCATAGGCTTTGGCCCCGCCGCTGAAGCTGTACCGCACCAGCTTGTAATAGTCCGCAGCGCGGCGGACACAGCCCCGTGGGGAACGCTCCAGCATCAGCTTTTGGATCATCTCCCTCTGGGGCGGCTCGAAATAGACCTGCGTCAGCTCCAATTCTTCCTCAAGGTAGTCGTCGGTGAACTCCTGCCGGGAGAAGAACTTATACAGCACATTGAAATCGTCCCGTGCGTTCAACGGCAGGAAGCCCAGCTCCCGGAGCAGGGCCATGGGGCGCTCCTTCACACAGCAGAACAGGTTGGTGAGGTTGCTGTTGAAATCGTTGTAGATTTCGATGCAGCCCCGGCGCAGGGGGCGGTCAAGGGTGACGGTGCCGCTGCCGCCGAACACGTCCACGAACCGGGCGTAACGGTTCGGCGCCAGCTTGTTGATGAGCCACAGCAGCTTGCCCTTGCCGCCCACCCAGGGGATGAAGCTTCTCAGGGAGCCTCACCCCCATCGTCGTCGCAGACTCCGCTTGCTCGTTTCCGCCTGTCGGCGAAAAGCTCGCCCGCTCCGTCACTCCTCCTCTCCCCATCGAACCCGCTTCGCTGGGCTTCGATGGGGGCCCCCAGCGGGATCGACGTCTGCCCGGTGTCCACGAACTTCCGGCAGGCTTTCCGCAGCCCCCGCACCGCGCGGAGGATGTTCCGCACGCGGCTGAGGAGCTGGCATATCGTGTGATCCAGTTCCTCGAAGGTCTCGGCGTAGTAGTAGCCGCCGTCGAAGCTGCAAATGGGCACACCGTCCGCCCGCAGGCGGTTGACCGCTTTGCGCAGGGCGGGGCCGCTGACCTGAAACGTCCGCTCCAGCTCCCGGCTGGTGACGGCCTGGGCCTCGCCGGTGTGGTATGCCTCCAAATGCTCGGCGAGGGCTTTGTCCAAGTCCATAGGCGCTCCTTTCCGGGGCCGTTCTCCCGAAAAAGGGCGCAAAAAAGAAGGGGCCGATATTCCTCTCCGGGAAAACGGCCCCTGTTTTTTATTGCATCGTCATCCCGGACTGCTCCGGGGCGGGATCACTGAATAAGTATTTAAATTCCTGGCTGTTCCTGCGGATATATCCAACCTCACCCGACGCGAGCTGGAAGCCCTCCTGCTCCAGCAGTTCCTCACTGTAGCCCTTCAGGTCGATGAAGCCAGAACGGATAAAGTCATCAGACACGTTCTTCTTCTGAAGACGCTGTGCCGCGAAATCACTTTCTTGCCCGCTGGACACCCAGTCATAGCAGTGCAGGTTGTTGGCAATATCCATGGCCAACCGCAGACTGTGGCAGTTCTCCAACTCCATTGCCGCGGCGAACCGCTCCATAAATTGCGGCATACCCTGGCCCCTTTGGCCTAATGTGATGCCCAGTTCAATGCCATCGTAAATCAGATCCCCTGCGCAGTCATATTCCTGCAGCAGATCCCCGATTTCGGGGAGGATGCACCGGGCTTCCGTCAGGGCGCATTCATCGAAGCCGCAGGTGCCCAAAGTCCGGAGCGTCATCACTTCGTCCACTGTACAGTCGAGATCCCCGTTGAACTGCCCCGGCAGGCACAGCCACACCCCCTCCGGTACAGTGGCGGAAGACAGCTTCAGCCTGACGCTCCAGCCATTGTCCTCCGGCAGCGGCCCGCCGCGCTGATAGGCTGGCTGGGGATTCTTCTCCGGGTACTCCACGTAGCAGTCTCCCACAAACAGGCCGGGGTGCTCAATCTCATACTGGCGGCCCATCGCCGCCAGATCTACGAACGGCATGGCGCTGTCCGGCAGGGTGGTCTTGCGATGAAGTTCAGCCTCGCCCAGCGCCGCGTAGCTGCCCGCATCCAGCCGCACGTCATAGTCATCCAGGGACTGGAGACAGTTGACGGCCTGGGCCATGTCCTCGGGCGCGGTGCGTAGGACGGCGGCGGACAAGACGATCCCCTCCCGGACGCTCAGCGTTTCCAGCCGCTCCTGCAGCCAGCGCCGCTCCCGATCCTCACCGGGGAGGGTAGTTAAGTAGTCAAAATCGCTCATTGCAGTCCCTCCATTCCGCCCTGCGCGGGCTGGTGCTCCTGTTCGCCGCCATTGGGCTGGATCAGTCCATAGCCAGTGATCGTACCGCCCATTTCCTGGATCATTACCTGCCCATACTTCCACAGGTTCACGTGGGGGAGCAGGCGTTTGGCTTCCTGCTCGGGCAGGATCTGTTCCAGATGGACGAAGGCCGCCTCGTCCGGGCCGCACAGCTCTGGTGAGAAGGTATACTGATTCAACTCGTCTGTCAGGGTCAGCGCCCGCCCCAGGTCATCGCATCGGACGGTATCCAGCACAGCCTTGTACTTCGTCAGCTCACCGTCCACCGTCAGGTATGTCAGCCGGTGGGCCAGCATATCCCAGGCGCCGATGGTGCCCGTCAGGCCAATGAGGGAAGGGGCAGCGCAGTCTATGCACTGCACGGGTCCGTCCGCCACGGCCTCGCCCAGCGGGAGGGGCAGCTTGATTTGACATCCGCTGGACGTTTCCACCAGGACGGCGTAGTCCGGCGTTTTGGGCGTCAGATCCAGGGCACCGTACACCTGCCGGAGCTCATCGTGCTTCTGCACATAGCCGCCGTGGGTGAACACGCCGCCCTCATTTTGGCGGAATTCCCGCCCGATCCTGGCGAAGTCCAACAGCTCGAACGCCTCATCCGTGAGGTCGTCCGCTTCCGGGACAAAGCCGTTTCCCGCGGCAAACCGGCCCAGGGTATAGTCGTTGGTAGCCTCCTCCACCAAATGGCAGCGGTCTGTGCTATAGGCGATGTCGATGAGCCGGGGCAGGGGGACGCGAGACGCGCTGTCCATGCACTCCATCTTTGCCAGCCCCTCCACAACGGCCAGTTCCCGCTCATTCAGCAGGGCCAGCTGCTGGCACAGGGCGCTCAGCTCCTGCACAGAACCGCCGTGATCCAGAAACGGGACGATGTTGTTGCAGTCATAGAGCTGGAGGATCTCCCACTTGGGCTTCTCACCGTCCTCCATTTGCAGCTTTTCCAGCGCGTCCAGCATGGCATAAGGGGTGGCGGGGAGGGTCAGCTCGGTGACCCCGCCGCTTTCCACAGATAGCTCTGTCCTGAATATTCTACGCAAAATCCATCCCCCCTTGCTGTGTCTGCTCCTGCTGGGGCCCAAACCGCTCCTGCTCTGTCTGGATGGTCCAGCCGTCCGGCTGCCACAGGTGGACATAGAGTTCCAAGCCGTCACCGGCCTGAATTTCACGCTGTTCCACCGATTCGCCAAAACCGTCCGCCGCCTGCCCGCCGATATCCTCCTTCAGCAGCTCCAGCTCCTCTGCCGTCAGCTCACCCCGGATGCGGCACTCGACCACGCCCCAGAGCTGGCCGTCCCGCACCTCGGCGGCAAACCAGTAGGACTGCACCTTCCGCTCCACGCCGTCCGGCTCGCCGTAGCAGGCCATCAGGCCCCGCTCCGGCTCCTCTGTGCCGTGGCTCTCGCCATAGTCGATGAGACGACGGCGCTCCTTCTCCAGCACGGCCATGATCTGGGGCGCGTACCCTACAAGCTCATGGGAATTCAGCGTGTACTCGTCCTCTGTGTAGCCATCGTCCTCCCAATAGCTTGCCGTCATGGGCATATAGAGCTTCAGCGTCTGGAGGGGCGGCGGCAGGACGGTGAAGGAATCCTGCCCGATCACCAGCCCCAGCCCGCGCCCATCGTCCCAGGCCACGTGGAAGGTGCCCCGGTCGTCGATGCACTGGAGGGTGCCCATGGCCCCCGGCTTGATGGGGCAGGGGTCGTCCGAGCCCATCTCCCGAAGCCTGATCCGGCTGCCCTCGGGATACTGCTCCCGCAGGAAGTCCAGCCATTCTTTCGAAATACTCATGGTTTCAAACCTTCCTTTCTACAGTTTTGTGCCGGAACTGCCCCCGGCTGGGCACGAAAAAGCCCCGCTTCGTTGTCGGGGCAAACTTCATATTCTTCGCTTCCGCCTTTGGCGAAAGCTCATTCATTTCGTTGCCCCTCCTCTCCCCACAAAAGCTGGAGGGCGCTTTTGCGGGGGCCCCAGGAAGCGGGGCACGGCACTGTTTGCGCCTGAACATATTCTGCTGCCTTTTCTGACCTGCTTTGCTCACTGGCTCACCTCCCTTTAATGGTATCAACGGCAACATACCACAACACCCCACCAAAAGCTACCCGGCAGAAGCAACACATTTTTGCCGCTCCATGATTCGGGCCACCTCAGTGCGGATACAGGTTGCCCCGTCCTGGTTCCAGCAGACGAACCCATGGCCGGGGTAAGGGCATCCCGCGCACCGCTCACATGGGCCGGTGAGGTCAGGCGGCGGCTCATGGGGCACCGTGGTCAGGCATTCGGACTCATAAAATTGAACCATGCGGTTCTTCTTATACCGGACTCTCACGGCGACATCCCCCACTCGGGACTGGCCCCGTCCACCGCCTCCAGCTCCAGCTGGTTGGACAGCTCCACGCGCTCGTCCAGATCTTCCACGGCGCGCTGGATCTGCTCCGCCGCCGTGGCGAGCGCCTTCCGCCTCTCCCCGGTGATGGGGTACTCACTGTCCAGCGTTTCATGGATGCAGCGGTACATCTCAGTGAGCTGTTCGTCCGTGAACTGGCGGTGCTCCTGCACCAGTCCGGCACGGCAGGCAAAATCCAGCTTGGCCCCGGCGTAGTCGTTGTCATAGTAGTTCCCGTTGCAGACGCCGGTGCCGGTGCCGTCCCGCCGCCAGGTGACGAACTCATAACCCATATCCTGTGCCAATTCACGTCCGGCCAGCAGTATGCCATTGAATTCCGACAGAAGACGGAATTTGCTTGCAGTCCCCTCATTTTTTACGGGAGGGGCGGCGGCTATGGCGGTGGTGTACTCCCACACCTGGGCGGCGGTTCCGGCCACAGCGTCATAGGTACGGCTCACCTGCGGGTCATCCACCGCGCCGGGGGCCAGCAGGATCATGCCCTCCTGGTCAACGCGCATGGCGGGTCTGCCGTCCACCAGGATCGGCAGGCTGTTTTTCTCCACCGCTTCGGTGGCGATGCCCTCCCGCCCCAGACGGCGGGCGAGTTCAGGGAAAAATTTCTCGTTCATATTGGTTGCTCCTTTATTTTAATGTATATGGCTCACAGGGCCATGCCGCCCAACGCCATGGTGCCCTCCGGGCCGGTGATGTTCACGTACTCGCCGATGACGTTCAGCGCCTCATAGTAGGTGCCGCACTCGCCGCCCATGATGCGGTCGCGCATCTCGTCCGCCTGCTCGTCCAGCCCGTGGCGGCACAGGGTGCGGCAGGCGATGCCCACCAGGTTGAAGATGTTGCCGTCCTCGCCGATGAGGATGCAGTCAGGTTTCATCAGCTGATCCCTCCCATCTCCGGGCCTGCCTGCTGCTCGTCTGCGCTGTCAGCTTCCTGCCAGGGCGGATCCATCCCAAACAAGTCGTACACCTCCACATCCACGGCTCTGCGGGTGGCCAAGTCATCAGTCAGGGTCTCATAGCGGAAGCCGCTGGTGGTGTGGTAAGGCAGCTCCTTATGGATGGCCGCGATGTATTTCTGCGGGTCGGTGAAGATGAACCGTTCCCCGTTGGCAAAGCTGACCCGGCCCACCGCCAGCCCCTCCAACACCTGCTGGATCTGGACCGCCGCATCCGCCACCACCTTGTCCTGGGCGAAACTGTCCAGCCGCCGCCAATCCTCCAGCAAAGACCCCCACCCGCTCAGGGTGACCGCCAGGTCTACGTTGGCGATATCGTCCTTGGTGACGCCCAGCCGTTTGTCTCCGCCGTCCAGCCCGATGTAAAGCTGGACGGCCTCCTCCAGCGGCAATTCATGATCCACCCGGTTTTCACCTTTAAGGATGTTCTCGATCACGTACCAGCGGTAGCTGTGGGGCTTGGCCGGGTCAGCGGCATCCCGGAGAGCCTGACGGCCCTTTTCCGTCAGCCCCATCTGCTGGGCCTGCTTGTCAAAGCAGGTGAGATAGGCTTGGTAGTCCCCGCGCACCGGGTTACACCGCAGGCAGTAGCGGTACCGCCCGGTCTCCACCACGTAGCCGTAGTTCTGCTCCCAGCCACCATCGATTTCGCCATCGTGGCTGCGGCACCAGCGGCCCATGCTGGCAAAGTCCTTCAGTACGCCCCGCCGCAGCTGTTCCATCACCTGGTCCAGCTCCGCCCTAAACTCCGGCGAGTTCAGCTCCTCGGGGCCGCGCGGCCACCAGGTGTGCCAGAACTCCGTGCCGCTGCCGAAGTCGATGCGGACGTGCCCGATGGCCCCCAGCTCCTTGTCCTGCTCGGGCGGCAGGGCATAAAAAATGCCCGCCTCGTCAGGGGAGGCGGGCCGCATTTCAAATTTGATGGGGTTCTCGGGGCACTTCAGATCATACTCCCCGCAGAAGGCTTCCAGATCCATCTCCTCCCCGTGGAGGAAGTAGTCCTTCCTGCCGATCCGGCGCTCGGCAGTATTGGGCCGCTTCAGAGGCGCGGGGGAGAGGACGGTGCCGCTGTGGAGATAGCTGGCGTAGTCCACCAGCACGGCGTGGGCACCGGGGTCGGTGTCCGTGCCCCGCATATCGTAACAGCACCACCCGTCTGGCACCGTCTCACGGGGAATGGGTTGGTTGGTGGTGAGCACGGGCTTGCCGAACAGCTTGGCGTGCTGCATCTGATCCCGGTAAATATTAATGCTCAAATTATATCCCTCCATTGTTTTGTATTTTGTTCACTCCTCATAGACGATGGGGTGCTCCTTCTGGATGGGGCATTTGGCTGGTCTCACCTCATACAAATTGCGCTTCAGGAGCTTGAAATGTCTTTTACCCTTGGTGCAGTACGTGTTCCCGAAGGATTTCATGCAGCCCCCGGAGCAGAGCTTAACAAAGTCCCGATGGGTGTAGACCCCATCGCAGCCGTCGCAGCTTTGGGGAAATCGCTTGTAGGTTTTCGGCATGAATGTCACTCTCCTTTTCCTTGGTAAGCAACACATACCACACCTTTGTGGAAATATCCAGAGTTTTTTTAGTACATCGTCTGCCCAATATCCTGCTGCGGAGGGAAGGGGGCGCTAAGGCGCTTGACCTGGCCAAACGCCGTTTCCCGCACCCCGTCCTCCTCCATCATCGCCCGCCCCATCCGCTCATAGTCGGTGTAACCGTCCAGCAGGTCGAAGACCTCGTCACCCGCACCCGCTCTGCGCAGGCCGTCCCGGGCGTACTCGCCGTCAGTCACGTCCACCAGCTCATAGCAGTCGATGTCCTCGGCGATGCAGACAGCCTCGGAGAACGTGGTGGGTTCCTCCGCCTCCATCGCGGCACCGAATGTCCGCATCTCGACATCGGACATGGCGAGGAGGTACCGGGCAAAAGTATTGGCGCCATCCAATGTGATGTCCTCCGTGGGGAGTTCGCTGGACCACGTGTAGCCGTTTCTGATGGAGTTGATCATCTCATCCTTCAGCTCGTCCACTCCAAGGATCTGTTTGGCCTGCTCCAGCTCTGCGTCCGAAACCGGGAGATCAAGGCAGCATCTGTTATACCGAACGACTAATTCAAGTGTGAGCCGCGATTTGTTCTCTGCGGCCTGGGTTTGGCCCATTTCCCGGCGTTTTACATAGCCATGGGCCGTGTACGCCCCGCCGTGGGCGGCATAGTATTCCGCGCCGATCCCGGCGTAGTCCAGATAGGGCCGCACCTGCTCGGGGAAATCCACCCCGGCCAGTCCGTGCTCTACCAGCCAGCCGCCCAGCTCCTTGTCTGAGGTGACGTCCCGGATGAACTCATACTGGCCCAAACTGGAGGCCACCCGCACCACATCATCCAGTCCGTTGATGCTCTCCGCGTTCAGCGCCCCGGAAAATATACGCTCACTCCGCTCATCCATGCTGTCGACTTGCTCGGCCAGCTGATTGAGTTTTTCGATGTTGGCCTCTTTGCTCAGGTTGATGAACCTGATATAGTTACCCAGCCTGTCGGCATAGGAGCTGGTGCCCACGATCTGCACCGGGCTGGCTCCACCCATCTGTGCGATTTCATGCTGGACTTGTCCCAAAGTGGATGGGAAATGAATGCGGAATGCCGCGCTGTTCACATCATGCGATAAGTAAAGGTACATCAGGCCAGCCCTCCCATTCCTTGTTCCCGCTGATACTGTTCCGCAGGATCTTCACGCATCAGCTCGTCCAACGCCAGCGTGCCGTGGTAGGCCACATAGCCAAGCTCGGTGATCTCATGCTCCCGCGTCTGCCCGTCTGGGAGCGGCACGAAGTCAAACTGCCCCAGGTTTTCCGCCAACTGGCAGATGCCTTCGGCATCCTGGGGCTGGGCCATCAGCACCACCGCCTCCAGCTTTTTTACTTCATCGGCGTTTAAGGCACTGATGGCGCAACACATCCGGTTCAGCGCGGGGATGGGGTCGTCGGGGCATCCCAGCATCCTGGATACCTCGGACGGCAGCGTGTCGTCCTCCACGAAGTATGCCGCGTCATCGTTGGTGATCCCGGCGCGCCGCAGCGTCCTGTCGATCTGCTGCCTGGAAGCGGGCAGGTACAGCCAAGCCGTCTCCGCGGCTTGTTCACTGGGTACGCCCAGGGTGAGCAGGGGGGCATTGTACAGGTACTGCGGGAACGAAAGTCCGCTGTAGACCTGCACCAGCTTCATGCCGTTATCGTAGGCCACGCCGTAGGGGGTGACCACCCCGGCGCCGCTCTGGATGAGGTCGAGGGCGATGCTCTGGCCGTCCAGCGCCCGGTACTCCTCCATGGGTATCGAACCGCCATTGATGTTCATGCTGTGGTCTTTGCCGATTTGCTCCAGGTCGGAGAAGTCTGTGATCACCGTGGCCTGCTGGCAGCAATAGCGATAGGTAATCCGCCGCTTTTACTGCCCTCAAAAGAGAACAGCAGTCAGAGCGGACTTTCCCCCGCTTCGCACCGTGCGTGCGACTTTCACCGCACACGGCGCTCCATCAATGCAGATTGATTGTTGCGTGTATGTGAAGGAACCAGTTTTTCCCTATAACCGATAATTCTCTTTTGTGCTTTCACATCAAATTCACTGATATCCTGGCTGGGGTTATTCACCGCCATAAAGCATTTCTTGTGGAGCGAAACCAGATTGTTGACACGATTTACTTTGTCCAGTGGGAGATTGGGGTTAATGCGGTGTGCCCGTGGCGTGTTGGAAATAAGCCATCCCCCACAAACGCGGCACTTGAGCTTGTCACGATTGAGGGCGTAAGCCCGATTCATGATAAACTCGAAATTGTTGAGCTTTCCCCACTGTCCATAGCTGGCAGCCCTTCCCATTTCGACGGAATACATTTCATCAAGACGCGCATTGATGCGCTTCTTCTTCGTGCGCTGAAAATATGCCTGTCTCCCGGCCTCGGTATAGGGCGTTTCGTCTTGGTTCTTGTATCGCGTCTGTTCCCATCTGCAAAAGGTGAGAGCGGTAAAGCCGATGTAGATGCCGCGGTATTTAATAGATGGAATTTTCTGCTTATATTGCTGGTGGACACGGGGAAGATTTTGTACTTCGTTGGCTGGAATCCATTTTCCTTTGTACTGCTTTAGCCGGCGCATTGCCGCAAGCTGTAGCCACCTGCTGTACTTCTTCATGGAAATGTTCACCCATGTGCAGCATTGGTTGTATTGAATGATTCCCCGCACTTTGCTATTGATGCGGTTTATTTCACCAATTACCTGCTCCCGACTGTAACATTCCGGGATATTTTTGATTTCCTCCGCGATTTGGTCAACTTTCCGCTTTAGTCTGTCCCTGTCTGGAATCGTTCTGGATATATAGCCTCTGCGGGATTTGCCCCGAACCATTTTGAACTCATAACCTAAGAACTTGATGTACTTCTTTCGGATGTCTGTTATCAGCGTTTTCGCTTGGGATAGTGTCAGCTTCATTTTGCTTTGGAGAAAAGTTTGCAACCGGGCTTTCCATTCCTCAGCATGGGCATGGGTATCTGTAATGATGACAAAATCATCCGCGTAACGGACGAGGTAACCAGGAATCAAATTACTCCTTTTCCGAAGTGCCGCTATCTTTACCGCTGGCGAGGAATATGCTCTTCGAGTTTCCTTGTTTTCCCACTGCCCCGTTATCCATTCATCCATTATATCCAAGTAAACATTTGCCAGCAGTGGGCTGATTAGCCCACCCTGCGGTGTTCCCTCCTCATTGGCTTCGCATTCATCCATAACCCCCGCTTTCAGCATGGCCTTGATGATTTGCAGTACCCGCCTGTCCCTCACGCCCATGTGGTATAGGCGTTTGAGAAGAATGGCGTGGTCGATGTGGTCAAAGCATTTGCTGATATCGCCCTCAACAATCCAGTAATAACCTGTATGGTGGACGAGCAGCTTTGCCCGTTCCAGTGCCATGGGAGCGTCCCGCATGGGTCGGAAACCGTAAGAGTGAGCAAAGAACTGCGCTTCAAATATTGGTTCCAGCACAATTCTCATGCACTCCTGCACGATTCTGTCCCGTATTGTGGGAATCCCCAGTGGACGCTTTTCAGCCTTTCCCGGTTTGTCAATGTACTTCCGGCGTATCTTTTGTGGCTCAAAGTGCTTAAATGCGTTTTGGATATCCCGAATTGCCCACAAATGTGAGCGCTGAAGATAATCTCTGCGCATGGTTTTGAAATCCACGCCGGGGGTTTCACTGCCTCGGTTGCTTTTGATGTTGTGAATTGCGGTGATGATGGTTGCTTCTGCTGACATGATTTCAAGAAGTCCTTTGAACGCTGGGCGATTGCCTGCGTCACGGGCCTCCTTGCTGTGCTGATACAGCTTGTCTTGAATCTCGCGTAATTCAGTTTCGGTTTTTGGGTAGTCGAATTGTTGTGCCATACGCACCGCCTCCCTTCGGAATTGGTGTTTCTGGTGTTAGTCAGGTATGCCTACGGCTTCCTCGACTTCCTGTTCACATACGAATCTGCACTGACTATGCCCCTTCGCTCCGCCCGCCTTATTATTGCGGACATCATCGCTACTACGGGCTGCTGCCCCATGGATTGACGGGTCATTTCCTACCCGCGCGGCGGAGGTGTCACTCCACTTACTTCATAAAGAAGTGCCGTCCATGGTTCCTTTGTTCCCTACGCTTTAGCTTTCCATATCGGTTTTAGCCCATCCCTTTAGCCCGGCTGCCATCTTTGACTTGTGTGATATTCTGCCAAAGACATTCGACCTAAAATGGTTTTCTGCCGTTTTCCACACTTTCAAATTTCAACGGCGGCAGCACCCCGCATGGGGGCGGATGGCTGTATTATCATCCTAACCTTTACGAGCCGTACACTCAGGACTTATGTCGGTTGCAACCAAACATACTGGACATGACCGATTTATAGCCTCCTGCGGCGTAATACCGTCTCAGATATTGCCTCCGCTCTTCACCGAGCTTCGCACGTCCCACATGACACTATGGGCGCACGTCGGAGCATTAGAGTTTTGATTACCCGTCACACCGGGGTTAGCAGGAACCTCCCCTGCTCAATCAAGCATAGAGTTCAGACTTCTTAGAAATCTGCCTTGTTTTATTGCGTATTTCTACGCAGATTGTCAAGGAACAAAGCGCGCGAACGTGAGGTTGATGAGGTCTTTGATGTCGGACAGGCCCAGGACAGACGCCATGGCCTGGAATTGTAGTCCTTCATCTTTGTCGAAGCCGTCCAGCCGTTTGGCCAGGTAGTCCAGTTCGTCCACGTTGGCGTTCTGGGCCACCAGCCGGTCGAGGATGGGCATACCGATTGGGATTTCCTCCACCCGGCAGTCCTGGGCGGTGGCATCACCGATGCCGATGCCGTGGAGCAGGTCGATGGTGGAGTCGTACTGGTCGTCCGGGATGGGGAAGGGGATGGTGGCCGCGCCGTATTCCGGGTGGGCCTTGTTGCTGAGTACCGCTTTGAAATTCATGTAAATCACGTCCTTCTTCTTTATTGTTTGCGCGGAGTGAGGGGACAAAAAATGCCCCACCTCTGACGAAGCGGGGCACGGTGCTGGGTAGGTTCACGGGCTTCCCCTGCGGGGCTGCAGCAGTTAATGGTGTGCATGGTGTTCGTCTCCTATCAGCCGGGGTCGACTATCCCTTGGATATCGCCGTCGTTTTCATCCATACACTCCGCCATCATCCTGACTCCCAGCCGGAAGCCCAGGATGAAGTTTTCACACGCGGTGATGCTGTCGATGTCGTTCTGGGCCTTGACCAGCGCGGTGAGAAGGGCCTGCCCAGTCTCATCGAGCTGCTCCGTGAGCTGCTGTTCATAGCGGGTGGCCTTGGCCGCCGCCCGCATCAGATCCGAGTTGTGGGTCATCTGTCTCTCTGATGGTGTGAGGTTTCCGAAGTAAAAATCTCTCAAAATTTTTCGCATTGCTGCCGCCTCCTTTGCAGCGCCATACAGTACCACACCTCATCGGGAAAAGCTATGGGTCCTGCGGCGAATTATCAGTTTGTTATCATTTAGGGCCGCAGCGTCCGGCACCAGGGATCGCGGCACAAAAAAAGCGCCGACCTTTAGCCCTGGTGACGGGCCAATGGACGGCGCAGAATGCTGTGAAATATTTTGTTGTCTGGGCTGGCGGTCTTTGCGAAAGCCGAGCGCCAAAAGGTGGGCGTGTGGGTGTGAGTCGGGGCGGTTTGGGAGACTGGCTGGCAAATAGCAAAAATTGACGGCCCTCGGATTTTTATGTCCGAGGGCCGTGAGGACGTTGAAAACACTGGCTTTGAAGCCCAAATAGCGATTTCATTGTCCATAGGTGGTGGACGATACAGGACTCGAACCTGTGACCTCCCGCACGTCAAGCGGATGCTCATACCAGCTGAGCTAATCGTCCGATTATGCTGTCCTCGCTGAGAAGCGGAACAAACACATTATAATGGCACAGGGCCAGCTTGTCAAGGCTTTTTTCACGTGTTATACTGGTTATCAGCAAAACGTCTAAGGAGACGCGAGGGAGGACGATCTATGAAATACGCGCTCATTACCGGCGGTTCCCGGGGGATCGGGGCCGCCGCCGCCCGGCTGTTTGCCCGGCGGGGCTGGGGGGTGGCGGTAGCCTTCCATCAAAGCGGGGACCGGGCCCAGGCGCTGGTCCGGGAGCTTCAGAAGCTGGGCGTGCCCGCAGTGGCGCTCCGGGCCGATGTGGCAGACCCCCGCCAGGTGGGAGAACTGGTTGACAATGTGTTAGAAAAATTTTGTCAACTTGACATTTTGGTTTGCGCCGCAGGCATCTCCCACGTGGGGCTCATCAGTCAAATTGACGAGGACCAGTGGCGGCGGTTGTTTGCCGTCAACGTGGACGGCGTCCACCACTGCTGCCGCGCCGTCCTGCCCCATATGCTCTCCAGAAAGAGCGGCTCCATTGTCACGGTGGCCTCCATGTGGGGGCAGGTGGGGGCCTCCTGTGAGGCGGCGTACTCCGCCACAAAAGGGGCGGTCATCGCCTACACCAAGGCCCTGGCAAAGGAGCTTGGGCCCTCTAATATCCGGGTAAATTGTGTGTCGCCCGGGGTGATTGATACGGAAATGAACGCACACCTCACCCCAGCGGACCTGGCCGCCCTGGCGGACGAAACCCCGCTGGGCCGCATCGGCACGGCGCAGGAGGCCGCTGCCGCCATTGCCTTTCTGGCCTCTGATGAGGCGTCCTTCCTCACCGGACAGGTGGTGTCGCCCAATGGGGGATTGGTGGTCTGAGTACAAATATCCGTCACAATATCACATAGCGCGGTTCCTCCCCCAACGGTCCTTGGCACTTTTTGCGGTTGACAAATCAAAATAACAAGTATATAATTGTCAACAATCTGGGGGGCGCAGTGGTGCCCCCTTCGATGTTAGAGGACCTGCGGCATATCTCAATATAGGAGGAAACCAGAATGAAAAAGAAGAATCTTGTGGCCATGCTCATGGCGGGGGCCATGTGCCTGGGCCTGCTGGCCGGCTGCACCAGCCCCGGCGGCGCCCCCGCTTCCGGCGAACCCAGCCAGGGCGCCCAGGAGAGCCAGCCCGTCCAGAACGACAACCAGGGCGGCCAGACCACTGGCACTGCCGGCGGCACTTTCAAGCTGGGCGGTATCGGCCCGCTGACCGGTGAAAACGCCATCTACGGCAAGGCTGCCATGAACGGCGCCCAGATCGCTGTGGATGAGATCAACGCCCTGGGCGGGGCCATTCGCTTTGAGCTTCAGGCCGAGGATGACCAGGCCGACCCCGAGCTGGGCGTCAACGCCTACCACAAGCTGCTGGACGACGGCGCGCAGATCATCGTGGGCAGCGTCACCTCCGGCTCCGGCATCGCCGTGTCCGCCGAGACCTACAAGGACCGGGTGTTTACCCTGACCCCCTCCGGCTCCTCTGTGGACGTGATCAGCGGCAAGGACAACGTGTTCCAGGTCTGCTTCACCGACCCCAACCAGGGCACCGGCTCCGCCGACTACATCGCTGAGAACCTCTCCGGGGCCAAGGTGGCTGTCATCTACCGCAACGACGATGCCTACTCCCAGGGTATTCGGGACACCTTCGTGGCGGAGGCTGGGGCCAAGGGCATAAGCATCGTCTACCAGGGCACCTTTACCAAGGACACCCAGACCGATTTCTCCGTCCAGCTGGCGGGGGCGCAGAACGCCGGGGCGGATGTGCTCTTCCTTCCCATCTATTACCAGCCCGCCTCCGTGATCCTGGCCCAGGCCGCCGCCATGAACTACGCGCCCACCTTCTTCGGCGTGGACGGCATGGACGGCATTCTGGGGATGGACGGCTTTGACACCAAGCTGGCCGAGGGCGTCATGCTGCTCACCCCCTTCTCCGCCGACGCAGAGGATGAGCGCACCCAGGGCTTCGTCAAGAAGTATAAGGAGCTCCACGGCGAGATCCCCAACCAGTTTGCCGCCGACGGCTATGACGCGGTGTATGTCATCTACGAGGCCATCCAGGCCGCGGGCTGCACCGCCGACATGAGCGCCGCCGATATCTGCGAGGCGCTGGTAAAGTCTATGACCGCCATCTCCGTGGACGGGCTCACCGGCCAGGGCATGACCTGGCAGTCCACCGGCGAGGTGTCCAAGGCCCCCATGGCCGTGGTCATCAAGGACGGCGTGTACGTCACCCCCTGACCTTGAGGGGGCCCAGCTTCATATCTTCTGTTCCAGGCTGTGACGGGGACGGGGGCACGGTGTACCGCGCCCCCGTTTCTGGCACATGGCCAATGTGAGAAAAAGAGAGGTGCGTCTATGGAATTCCTTTCCTATCTGATCAGCGGAATCAGCCTGGGGAGCGTGTACGCCATCATCGCCCTGGGGTACACCATGGTGTACGGCATCGCCAAAATGCTCAACTTTGCCCACGGCGATGTCATCATGGTGGGCGGCTACGTCTCCTTCTGCGCCGTGTCCTACCTGGGCCTGCCCGGCTGGCTGTCGGTGGTGCTGGCCATGGCAGTATGTACGGCACTGGGTGTGGTCATTGAGGGGCTGGCCTACAAACCCCTGCGGCAGGCCACCTCCCTGGCGGTGCTCATCACCGCCATCGGCGTGAGCTATTTCCTGCAAAACGCGGCCCAGCTCATCTGGGGGGCCTCCCCCAAGGGGTATACCCCTCTCATCCCCACCACCAACGCCCAGGGGGAGCCCAACACCCTGCGGCTGTTCGGCGGGCAGCTGTCCATCTCCTACATCTCCCTGTTCACCATGGGGGCGTGTATTGTGATCATGGTGCTGCTCACCTTTTTCACAGGCCGGACCAAGCTGGGCAAGGCCATGCGGGCCTGTTCGGAGGACAAGGGGGCGGCGCAGCTGATGGGCATCAACGTCAACGCCACCATCTCGCTGACCTTCGCCATCGGCTCCGCGCTGGCGGCGGTGGCGGGGGGGCTGCTGTGCTCCTTTACCACCTCCCTCATGCCCACCACCGGCTCCATGCCCGGCATCAAGGCGTTTACTGCCGCGGTATTCGGCGGCATCGGGTCCATCCCCGGGGCGTTTCTGGGGGGCATCCTGCTGGGGGTCATCGAGTCGCTGGCCAAGGCGTACATATCCACCCAGCTGGCCAACGCCATTTTGTTCGCCGTGCTCATCATCGTGCTGCTGGTGAAGCCCTCGGGCCTCTTGGGCAGGTACGTGCCCGAGAAAGTGTGAGGTGGCCGGGATGAAAAAGCTGACACAGAAAATCAAGGGGCTGAAAAAGACCACCAAGGTGGATTTCGCCACCTATCTGGGGGTGGTGCTGGCCTTTGCCGCCGTCACCCTGCTGGGGCGGCTGGGCCTGCTTAACCGCTTCCTCACCGGCATGCTGGTGCCCATCTGCGCCTATATCGTTATGGCGGTGTCCCTCAACCTGACAGTGGGCATTTTGGGCGAGCTGTCCCTGGGCCACGCGGGCTTTATGAGCGTGGGGGCCTTCTCCGGCGTCATCGCCGCCCAGAGCCTCCAGGCGTCCATCCCCTCCGCCCCGGTGCGTCTGGCCGTGGCGATTCTGGTGGGGGCGGTCTTTGCCTCGGCGGCGGGGTTCATCGTGGGCGTGCCTGTGCTGCGCCTGCGGGGGGACTATCTGGCCATCGTCACCCTGGCCTTTGGCGAGATTATCAAGGAACTCATTAACTGCCTGCTGGTGGGCTATGACAGCCGGGGGCTGCACATGGCCTTCAACATCAACGGCAGCTTGACCATCAGCGACTTGGGGCTGGAGCCGGAGGGCATAGCCATCATCAAGGGCGCCCAGGGCGCCACCGGTACCACCACCATCGCCACCTTCACTGCGGGCTTTATCCTCATTATGATCACCCTGGTCATTGTGCTCAACCTGGTGCGCAGCCGGGCGGGGCGGGCCATCATGGCCCTGCGGGACAACCGCATCGCGGCTGAGAGCGTGGGCGTCAACGTCACCAAGTACAAGCTGATGGCCTTCGTCACCTCCGCCGCCCTGGCGGGGGCGGCCGGGGCGCTGTACGGCCTGAACTATTCCAACCTGGCGGCCAGCAAGTTCAGCTTCGACACCTCCATCCTGGTGCTGGTCTATGTGGTGCTGGGAGGGCTGGGCAATATGTGGGGCTCCATCGTCGCCGCAGCTGTGCTGTACATTCTGCCCGAGGCGCTGCGGGAGTTCGCCGACTATCGGATGCTGGTGTACGCGGTGGTGCTCATCCTGGTGATGCTGGCCACCAACAACGACCAGCTCAAGGCCCTTGCGGGCCGCATCCTCCCCAAGCGAAAGGGGGCCGCGGACAATGGCTGAGAAAAAGGTGTTTGAAAAGGGCAAAATGGTGCCCGTGCCCAGCGTGTCCATCATCCCGGAGCGGGACCTGGGCAAGACCCCCATTCTGGAGTGCAGCCATTTGGGCATCGACTTCGGCGGGCTCACCGCCGTCAACGAGTTTAACATCACCGTGGGCCGCACCGAGATCGCCGGGCTCATCGGCCCCAACGGCGCGGGCAAGACCACCGTGTTCAACCTGCTCACCAAGGTCTACCAGCCCACCCGGGGCACCATCCTGCTGGACGGCATCGACACCCACGGCAAAAACCCCGCCCAGATCAACCGCATGGGCATCGCCCGCACCTTTCAGAATATCCGGCTGTTCAACAACCTGTCTGTGGAGGACAACGTGAAGATCGGCCTGCACAACCAGGAGAAGTACTCCATGGTGTCCGGCATCCTCCGCCTGCCCAGGTACTGGCGGCAGGAGAAGGCCGCCCACCAGCGGGCGCTGGAGCTGCTGTCCATCTTCGACATGCAGGATATGGCCAATTACCAGGCCGGCTCCCTGCCCTACGGCGCCCAGCGGCGGCTGGAGATCGTCCGGGCGCTGGCCACGAATCCGTCCCTGCTGCTGCTGGACGAGCCGGCGGCGGGTATGAACCCGTCGGAGACGGCGGAGCTGATGGAGAACATCGTGAAAATCCGGGACACCTTCCAGATCGCCATTATGCTCATTGAGCACGACATGAGCCTGGTCATGGGCATCTGCGAGGGCATCTGTGTGCTCAACTTCGGCCAGATCATTGCCAAGGGGACGGCGGAGGAGATCCAGTCCAACCCCACAGTCATCGAGGCTTACCTGGGCAAGCAGCAGTGAGGGGGACGCGAACATGCTGAAGGTAAACGATATTAACGTCTATTACGGCGCCATCCACGCCATCAAGGGCGTGTCCTTCCAGGTCAGCGAGGGCGAGGTGGTCACCCTCATCGGGGCCAACGGCGCGGGCAAGTCCACCATTTTAAATACGGTGTGCGGCCTGCTGCGCTCCCGCACCGGCTCGGTGGAGTTTTTGGGAAAGAACCTGGCCAGCCTCCCCGCCCACAAGATCGTGGAGCTGGGTATGGCCCACGTCCCCGAGGGGCGGCGCATCTTCCAGCAGATGACGGTGGAGGAAAACCTGGAGATGGGGGCCTACACCCAGGCCCGTTCCGCCATCGAGCCCGGCCTGGAGCGGGTGTATGAGCAGTTTCCCCGGCTGAAGGAGCGCCGCAGGCAGGTTGCGGGCACCCTGTCCGGCGGCGAGCAGCAAATGCTGGCCATGGGCCGGGGGCTGATGTCCGGCCCCAGGCTGCTGATGCTGGACGAGCCCTCAATGGGGCTTGCGCCCATTTTGGTGGAGCAGATCTTTGAGATCATCCGCCAGCTGCACAAAGCGGGCGTCACCATCCTGCTGGTGGAGCAGAATGCCCAGATGGCCCTCAGCGTGGCCGACCGGGGCTATGTGCTGGAGACGGGCAAGATTGTGGCCACTGGGGCCGGGGCGGACCTGCTCCGGGACGAGGCGGTGAAAAAGGCGTACCTGGGCGGCTGAAATCTTTGGAAAGGGCGCGGGGCACACTTGCGCGCACGCCGCCGGGGGAATGGGTGCCGGGCTTGCGCCTGGGGGCGCAGGCTGTGCGGGACTGTCAAAAGGGAAGCGGGCGCCGCGTTTCGCGGCGCCCGCTTTTTCAGTTCAGCGCTTCAGCCGGTCCATGACCGCCTGCTCCACCCTGTCGCCGTACTTCATGGCCAGCAGAAATACCGCCAGCCCGCCCGTGCCCAGCAGCGCCATCCCCCACCAGGGGATGGACACGGTGGCGCTGCCCACCATGCAGGCCACCAGCAGCCCCCAGGGCCGGGCGATGAGCGCCAGCAGGAAAAACCGCCGGAAGGAGATGTCGGTGAGCCCCGCCAGGATGCACAAAAGGTCGTCGGGGAAGAAGGGGAAGAGGAAGGCCAGGGCTAAAAATACGTCCCGCTTCCGGCGGATCACATCCAGGTATTTGTCCGACAGCTTTTCGCTGACAAACTGGCTGGCGAACTGCTGGCCCAGGGCCCGGGCCAGGGCGAAGACGACGGCCGAGCCCAATGTCACCGCCCCCCAGGTGAGCAGGAAGGCGGGCCACAACCCGAACAGGTAGGCCCCCGCCGCGGCGGTGATATTGCTGGGTATGGGGGCGACGACGACGGACACCAGCTGCACCCCGAAATAGGCCAGCTGGGACCAGGGGGCGCACCGGGCGATGTATTCCCCCAGCGCCTGCTGGGAGCCCGCCGCCTCAAAGAAGCCGGTGGCGTACAGCGCCCACATGCTGCCGCCCAAAATGGCGGCGGTCAGCGCCCAGAGAAATATTTTCAGCGGTTTGTTTTCCATAAAAGCCCCTGCCTTCCGCAGTTTTTTTGTCTAAGGCTCGTTTGAAAATTGCCAACATGCCCAAACGACAGGTCTTTTCCGCCATATGTCGTTGATTTGACTTGAAATACACAAAGTATTTCCGCGTCAAATCGCCTTGTCTGGCGAAAAAAATCCCTTGCCGCCGGGCACATCGTCAATTTTCAAACAGCGCCTATGCCTATTATAGCGGCTAAATGGAAAACCGCAACAAAAGTTCTCTTCAAAAATCATGAAGATTTCTTTAGGGTTGGGCGCGGACGCCAAAAGCCCCCGGAGCGCAGCTCCGGGGGCTTCCATTTACTGTCAGTCGGTGACGTAGGGCAGCAGGGCCACGTGACGGGCGCGCTTGATGGCGTCGGTCAGCTGGCGCTGGTGCATGGCGCAGGTGCCGGTGGTGCGGCGGGGCAGAATCTTGGAACGCTCGGACAGGTAGCGCTTGAGCTTCTGGGCGTCCTTATAGTCGATCTGTTCCACCTTGTCAACGCAGAACGCGCACACCTTGCGGCGCTTGCGGTTGCCGCGGGGCTTCGCATTATCCATAGCCATAATTGGCAGACCTCCTTATGTTGAGATGGCCCTCCGCGTTAGAAGGGCAGGTCGCCGTCGTCGTCAGCCAGCTCGGCGAACTGGTCGCCGCCGGTTGGGACGCCGTAATCGGCGGGGGGAGCCGCAGGGACGGCGGGCCGGGAGCCATAGCCGCCGCGGTCGCCATAGCTGCCGCCGCCGTAGCCGGGGGCCGCGCCATAGCTGCCGCCCCGGTCTCCGTCCCCATCCCGGCGGGAGTCGGCAAAGTACACATTGTCCGCCACCACCTCGGCAGAGGTGCGGCGGTTGCCGTCCTTATCGGTCCAGTCCCGCATTTGCAGCCGTCCTTCTACCACGGCCATGCGGCCCTTGGCGAAATAGCGGCTGACAAACTCGCCGGTGCCGCGCCAGGCCACCACGTCGATCCAGTCGGTGGCGCGCTCGCCGGTGTTTTTGTCCTTGAAGTCACGGTCCACCGCCAGGCGGAAGGTGGCCACAGGGGTGCCGGACTGGGTGTGGCGCAGCTCGGGGTCACGGGCCAGGCGGCCCATGATAACGATGTGATTGAGCATAACGGCTCCTTCCTCAGGCGTCCTTGCTGACGATGATGGAACGCATGACGTTCACATTGATCCGCATCAGACGGTCCAGCTCGGCGGGGAACGCGGGGTCGGCGGAGAAGGTCATCAGGACATAGTAGCCTTCCTCCAGGTCGTTGATGGGGTAGGCAAGACGCCGCTTGCCCCACTCGTCCACCTCGGACACGGAGCCGCGGCCCTCGGCCAGCTCCTTGAAACGGGCCACCAGGGCGGCGGTCTCCTCCTCACCCAGGGCGGGGCTGAGGACGTAGAGCACCTCGTAGTTTCCACTTACTTTTGCCATTGTGTTTGCACCTCCTTATGGTCTTATGGCCTCCGAACGCGCCGGAGGCAAGGATGTTACCGTCGTACGCATGATGGCGCAGACTAATTTAGTATACACGAAACCCCGGTTTTGTCAAGGGGTCAGGGGCGGTTTTCCGGGGATTTTCCCGCATTTTTCCCTGTTTGCGGCCTGCCCCAGAGGTAGAGGAAGACGGCGCGCCTGACAGGGGGGAGGCAGGTGCACAGCCGTGCCCGCTGCGCGTCCACCAGGGCGCGCATCACGTCCGCCTCATCCGAGGTGAGGGGATGCTGGCTGAAGCGGGCCTTTTGGGCCAGCTCCTCCGCCTGCGGGTCCACCAGCCCGCCCCAGCGGCGCAGCCGCAGCAGGCAGCGGTAGGCGTACAGGGCGGCCTGGCTGTGGCCGGGGGCGGACAGCCGCCGGGCCCGGAGGCGCTTGGGCAGCCGCTGGCCCAGCCAGAGCAGCGCCGAGGCGCCTGCGGCAGCGGCCAGCGCCTTGGCGGCCTTGATGAGGGGGGCGGCGTCGAAGCCACCGCCCTGGGGCGGGGCTTCCCCGGGCGGGAGGGAGGCGCCGGGGGTCTGGGTGGGGGCCGGCTTCGAGGAGGGCGTGGGGACGGGGGCCTGGCTCTCGTCCGGGGCCGCGGAGGGGGAGAGAGTGGGGCTGGGGGCGTCCTCCTCCCCGGTGAAGGGGGAGCGGTCAAGGGCGGCGGCGGGGGTGACCTCCACGGGGTACCACCCATAGCCGTCCACATATACCTCCACCCAGGCGTGGGCGGCGTAGTCGGGCACGCGCACCGTCTGCCCAAGCTCGGTCTGGACAGTGTAGCCCTGGACATACCGGGCGGGGACGCCCAGGGCGCGCAGCATCAGCGTGGCGGCGGAGGCGTAGTGCATACAGTACCCCCGGCGGCTGTCGCTGAGAAAGTAGAGCACCGGGTCCGTCCCCTCCGGGGCGGCGGGGGCGGACGGGTCATATTGGCACAGCTGCTCCAGAATGTCTCCGATCCGCCAGGCATAGGTCAGCGGGCCGGGAAAGCCGTCGCCCGGCAGGTAGTGGTAGTTGTCATAGTAAAGCTCGCTGAGATAGCTGTCCAAACCTTCCGGCACGTCCAAATAGTGCTCCCGCACAAAGCGGCGGTAGCACTGCTCCTCCAAAATGTCCACCTGCGCGTCGGAGACGCTGGATTCCGGCGGCGTGAAGGCCAGAGTATAGCCGGGCAGTCCGGGGCGGTGGGCCAGGTAGCTGTCCCGTACCGGCAGCACGCCGGCCTGCGCCCAGTCCTGGTCCAGCAGATGGTAGGGGGAGAACACGGCGGAGGTGCCAATGGTGTCGATTGTGACGGCATACTGCTCTGGGGGCTGGCTGGATGTAGCCCCGTCCCCGCCGCCGCTTAAATGCATGGAGGGGAACAGCAGGGGGGAGGGGGCGTCTCCCAGCCCCGCCTCCCCCAGGGAGTCTAGGTATTCCTGGTAGACAGCCTCCCCCAGTTCGCTCCAGCGCCCGTCCTCATACCGGCCCAGGGCGGAGCCCCACAGGTAGAGCCGTCCCTCGTAATCGCTCTCCAAGCGCAGCATGGTGCGCCCGGTGTAGCGCAGGGGGCCGGCGCTGGACAGGTCCGCGTCCTGGGCGGAGCCCATATAGGTGACGGTGGACTGAAAGGGGCCGTCCCACTGGGAGAAGAGCTCAGACAGGCGGTTTCCGGTGGCGTAGAGCCGCTCCTCCGCCCGCAGGGCCCAGTCCGGGCGGGTGTAGCCCCCCCGGGGCAGGGCCAGGGTGAGGGCCAGAAGGGTCAGCCCCGCGGCGGACAGGGCCGCCAGGGTGAGGGTCCCCCGGCGGCTGGGGGCGGCCCACTTGCATAAATCGGTGAGCAGCATGGCGCACCAGCAGGCGCACAGGGCCATAAAGGGGGGCCAGTGGGGGTACAGGTCGGCCAGCAGGCCGGGGAGCAGGGGGGGCAGGGTGAGAGCCAGTACCATCCACCACCGCCGGGCGCGCACCACCGCCCAGCCCAGCGCCAGGGCCAGCGCCGCCAGGGCCAGCAGAAGAAACTGCCCGGCGGCCTCGCCCTCCTTCAGAAGGGAGAGGCCGGGGTCGTACTGGAAGGCCCACCCCCAGCTCACCCGGCGGGCAAACAGGTGGGTGATTGTGCGCAGGGTGAGCCCCGCGCCCTGGACCATGCCCTCCCAGCGCAGCGCGGCAATCCCGGCCAGCAGGGCGGCCAGCCCGCCGGACGCCAGCCCGTGGAACCGGGGCAGGGACCAGGCGCACAGCGCCGCCAGGCCGAAAATCCCCGCCGCCAGGAGGAAAAAACCCGTCCGGGAGGCGCAGAGATCCAGCGGAGTGGGCGAAACGGACTGCCAATCGCCGTACAGCGACAGAAACGAGCCGGCCAGCCCCATGAGGGCGCAGGCCAGCAGCGCCCCGTCCCCCAGAAGGGTGAGGGGGGACAGCCGCTTTTCCTGGTCAGCCACCGTCCTCACCCCCCTCCAGGGCCACGTGGATGCGGAAGGAGGCGCCGCCGGAGAGCTGCGGCAGCTCCGGGAGGCTGTCCAGCTTTGGGCCCGTCCGGGGGGCAGGGGAGCCCAGCAGGGCCGCGAGGCAGTCCTGCAGCTCCTTCTCGTCGGAGACGGGGCGGAGCTGGGGCCGGCCGTCCCGCTCCAGCCAGAGGACGGCGTGGGGCCGCTGTATGCTCAGCAGGGCGCGGCTGAGCCCCAGCAGCTTGTCCAGCAGCCGGTCCAGCTCCCCAGGGGAACCCAGGCGGTCCAGGGTGAGCAGGGGGAGGGGCAGGGCGGCGTCCGCCCGCTCCCGCACGATGAGCTTGTCCCACTTGGAGGACAGCTTCCAGTGCACCGCCCGCATGGGGTCGCCGGGGCGGTAGTCCCGCAGGTCGTAATCCTCCCCCGGGCCCCGGCGGACGGCGCCGTAAGGGGCCGGGAGGCCCAGCCCCTCGGGGAGGAGGGGGGGCGGCGTGTCGGCGGGGATGGGGCTGCACTGCATCCGGGCGGGGGGAGGGGAGGGCACGTGCCGGGAGAACAGGCCCAGGTAGTCGTACACCCGGATTTTGTCCGCCCGGAGCTCCAGCACCCCGCAATGGCCGGTGGGGGCGGACAGGTCCGCCGGCCGTTTCCTGGCCACGCCGGACATGGACAGGCGGCGGCGCTGGGTGTGGCCGGTGAGCAGGTTTTTCTCCTCGGTGCGCAGGGCCAGCCGGGCCAGGGGGAGCAGGCCGGGCATGTCCACCGACACCTGCCAGCGGCCGTCCCCGCCCCGGGCGGGCGCGGCTGGGACGGCGCACAGCGTCAGACGGCAGCCCAGCATTCCCCGCAGGGAAATGGACAGCGACAGCGGCGGCAGGGCGGCGCACACCGCCAGCAGAAAGTGGGCCAGGTAGTTGTCGTTGGTGATCTGGAACAGCAGCGCCCCGGCCAGCACCAGGGCGTACACGAGGCGGCGGAGGGCCATGGCGCTCACCCGAGGCGGGGGGCCGGCGCCGAGCCGAGCACCTCCGCGGCGATCTGGACAGTGCGCTGGGGGTCGAGGGCGGACCCGGCGGGGAGCACCAGCCGGTGGGCGATGGCGTCCGCCCAGATATAGCGCACGTCGTCGGGCACCACGTAGTCCCGGCCGTGGAGGAAGGCACACGCCCGGCACAGCGCCGTCAGGGAGATGGCCGCCCGGGGGCTGGCCCCCTGGGCCAGCTGGGGGTGGCTGCGGGTGGCCCGCACCAGCCGGAGGATATAGTCCAGCACGTCCTCATGGACGAATACCCGGTCGGCCTGGGTGCGCAGCTGGGCCAGCTGGCCGCTTCCGGCGGCCTGGCACACCTCCTCCATGGGATTGCCCCGCAGCTTGCGCCGGAGCAGGTCCAGCTCGTCCCGGGACTCGGGATAGCCCAAGCTCAGGCGCAGGGCGAAACGGTCCAGCTGGGAGTCGGGCAGCAGCTGGGTGCCGGAGGCCCCGGCCGGGTTCTGGGTGGCGATGACCAGGAAGGGGTCGGGGACGGGGTGGGATACGCCGTCCACCGTCACTCTGCCCTCCTCCATGGCCTCCAGAAGGGCGGACTGGGTGCGGCTGGTGGCGCGGTTGAGCTCATCGGCCAAGAACAGGTTGCAAAGCAGCGCGCCGGGCTGGTACTCCATCTGCCCGGAGGCCTTGTTGTAGAGGGAGAAGCCGGTGAGGTCGGAGGGCATCACATCGGGGGTAAACTGCACCCGGCGGCAGCTCAGTCCCAGGGCCTTGGAGAAGGCGGTGGCAATGGTGGTCTTGCCCACGCCGGGGATATCCTCCAGCAGGATGTGGCCACGGGCCAGGATGGCGATGAGAATCTTGACCACGATCTCGTCCTTGCCCACCACGGCCTTTTTCACTTCGTTGACCACCTGGGCGGCCAGATGGATTTCGCTCATGATATCTCACTTCCTTAGACAGGATAAAAGACATTATACCAAAAAAAGCGGGACTTGAACAGCCCCTTGTGCTTTTGCCCAGGGGACAGGGGCGCAAAAAGCACCGCCGGCGGCTGCCGGCGGTGCTTTTATGCTTCTTCTTGCCGATGCGCTCAGGCCAGCTTTGCCTTAGCGATCTCGGTGAGCTGGGTGAAAGCGGCCTTGTCGTTGACGGCCAGCTCGGAGAGCATCTTGCGGTTGATCTCCACGCCGGCCAGCTTCAGGCCGTGCATGAAGGTGGAATAGTTCATGCCGTTCATCTTGCACCCGGCGCTGATGCGGGCGATCCACAGCTGGCGGAAGTCGCGCTTCTTCAGCCGGCGGCCCACGTAGGCGTACTGCAGGGACTTCATCACCTGCTCGTTAGCCATCTTGAAGTGCTTGCTCTTGGCGCCCCAGTAGCCCTTGGCCAGCTTGAGGATCTTATTCCTTCTCTTGCGCGTCATCATTGCGCCCTTAACACGTGCCATTGTTGTTCAGCCTCCTAATATATGAGTAAAAGTAAGGGTTTTGGCTCCCCGCTGGCTTATTTATAGGGAATCATGCGCTTGACGGTGGCCTGGTTGGTCACGTCGGCGTAGGCGCCCTTGCGCAGGCCGCGCTTGAGCTTACGGGTTTTGCCGTGGCCGTTGAGCAGGTGGCTCTTGTTGGCGTGGGCGCGCTTGACCTTTCCATTCTTGGTCAAATTGAAACGCTTCTTGGCGCCGCTGTGGGTTTTCACTTTAGGCATGGCGGTTATCTCCTTTTCGTAGTTAGTGGTGTCACGCTTCGCCGGTTGGCGGCGTGGGGCTTGGCATCCGTCCGGGCGCGCCCCGGTCCCGCCCTGCGGTCCCCGGCGCCTGCCCGGGCTGCGCTTTGCCCGCGCCGCCCGCGACGGCTCAGCGCTCCTTACTTGTTAGGCTTGCTGCTCTTGGCGGACAGGAAGATGCTCATGTGCCGGCCCTCCAGCTTGGGCTCCTTGTCCAGCACGGAAAGCTCCGCGCACTGCTCGGCGAAGTCCAGCAGCAGCTTCCGGCCGATATCGGTATGGGCCATCTCACGGCCCCGGAAACGGACGGTGACCTTCACCCGGTTGCCCTCGGCCAAAAACTTCTGGGCGTTGCGCAGCTTGGTGTTGAAGTCGCCGATGTCGATGCCGGGGGACATCCGCACCTCCTTGATCTCCACCACATGCTGGTTCTTTTTGGCCTCCTTCTCCCGCTTGGCCTGCTCAAAACGGTACTTGCCGTAGTCCATGAGCTTGCACACGGGCGGGGTGGCGGTGGGGGAAATCTTAACCAGGTCCAGCCCGGCCTCGTCGGCGCGGGCCTGAGCCTCCCGGGCAGACATGACGCCCAGCTGAGCGCCGTCGGCGCCGATGAGACGCACCTCCCGGTCGCGGATCTCTTCGTTAATCTGATGAGCCGTATTAGCTATGGTCACGCACCTCCATACAAAAAATAAATACGCGGATGCGAAAAGGCACCCACGTCCACAACGAAGCCCGCACGGTTCCCGTGCGCGGTTCACCATGTTAACCTTCCCGCCCGCGGCGGAAGGTGAGGACGGCGGCGCCATTCCTGCTTCCTTTTGCCCAAACATCATACCAGATGAAGAAAGGATTGTCAACAGCTTTTTTTCCGGGGCCCCGTGTGGTATCATGTAAAAAAACCGCGAAAGGGGGCCGGGGCCATGCTGAACCTTCTCCGCGCCCGGGCGGGGCGGGATATCCGGGGGGAGCTGCTGGAGCGGATGGGACGCTCGGACGCCCGCCGCCGCCTGCTCATTGTGCCCGAGCAGTTTTCCCACGAGAGCGAGCGGGCCATGTGCGCCGTTCTGGGGGGCGGGGCGTCCATGTCCTGCGAGGTGCTGTCCTTCACCCGCCTGGCGGGGCGGCTCACCGACGCGGCCGGGGGCGGGGCCGCCCCCATGCTGGACCCGGGGGGGCGGATGCTGCTGATGTACGCCGCGCTGCGCCGGGTGGCCGACGCGCTGACCACCTACCGCGCCCCCTCCCGGAAGCCCGCGTTTTTGACGGGGCTGCTGGCCACGGTGGACGAGTGCCGGTCCTACCGGGTGGAGCCGGAGGCCCTCATGGCCGCCGGGGAGGAGCTGGGGGGACGGCAGGGGGACAAGCTGAAGGATTTGGGGCTGATCTACGCCGCTTACCGGGGGCTGGAGGCCCAGGGCGCGGCCGACCCCCGGGGCCGGCTGGACCGGCTGGCTGTTCAGCTGGAGGGCACCCGCTGGGGGGCGGGGATGGCCTTCTATGTCTATGGCTTCACCGACTTCACCCCCCAGGAGGAGAGGGTGCTGTCCGCCCTCATGGCCCAGGGGGAGCTGACGGTGGCCCTGGTGTGCGGCGGGGAGGACGACCCGTCCGGCATTTTCCAGCCCGCCCTGCGCTGCGCGGGCCGTCTGGCCCGGCTGGCGAAGGCCGGCGCCGTCCCCGTCCGGGAGGAGATCCTGGACAGGCCGCTGGCACGCTGCCCTTCCCTGGCTTTTTTGGAGGAAAACCTGTTTGGCGAAGGGCCCGGACAAGCCTGGGCCGGCGAGTGCGCCGTGGTCCGGGTGGCCGCCGCCAGCCCCCGCCAGGAGGTGGAGTGGTGCGCGGCGGAGATCCTCCGCCTGCTGCGGGAGGAGAACTGCCGCTGCCGGGATATCGCCGTGTGCGCCCGGCGGCTGGACGGATACGGGGAGCTGGTGGAGAGCGTCTTCGCCCGGTACGGGGTGCCGGTGTTCCTGTCCGCCATGGAGGACGTTCTGGAAAAGCCGGTGCTGGCCCTGGTGACCTCCGCCCTGGCCGCCGCCGGGTCGGACTACCCCTATGAGGAGCTGTTCCGCTACCTGAAAACCGGCCTCACCGGCATCACGGAGGAGGAGCGGGACCTGCTGGAAAACTACGTCCTCACCTGGGACCTGAAGGGGCCGGCCTGGACGCGGCAGAAGCCCTGGGACATGCACCCGGAGGGGTACGGCAGGGAGTTTACCCCGGCGGACACGGCCCTTGTGGCCTGGCTGGACGGCCTGCGCCGGAGGGTGATCGCGCCCCTGGAAGCCCTGCGGAGGGGGACGGACAAGACCGGCCGGGGGAGGGCGCTGGCCCTCTATCAGCTGCTGGAGGACATTGACCTGCCCACCCGCCTGGGGCAGCGGGCGGACAGCCTGGACCGGCGGGGCGAGCGCACCGCCGCCGCCCAGTACCGCCAGCTCTGGGACATTCTGGCGGGGGGGCTGGAGCAGTGCGCGCTGCTGCTGGGGGACACGGAGCTGGAGCTGGAGGAGTTCTCCCGGCTGTTTTCCCTGGTGCTGTCCCAGTATGATGTGGGGGCCATCCCCGTCTCGCTGGACGCGGTGACGGTGGGGGATGCCCCCCGCATGGCCCACAAGGAGGTCAAGGCGCTGTTCCTGCTGGGGGCGGACAGCGGCGCTATCCCGGACTGCGCGGTTTCCCCGGGGCTGTTTACCGACCAGGACCGGGATGCGCTGTCCGCCATGGAGGTGGAGCTGGCCCCCCGGCAGGAGGACAAGCTGCGCCGGGAGATGACCATTGCCTATGAGACCTGCTGCCGCCCGTCCCAGCGGCTGTACGTCAGCTATTCCGCCGGGGAGGGGGACAATCAAAGGACCCCCTGCTTCCTGTGGGCGCGGCTGGGGGCGCTGTTCCCGGACGCCCCGGTGCGGGACGGGGGCGATCCCCTGGCCCGGCTGTCCGCCCCGGACGCGGCGCTGGAGCTGGCGGGGAGCAGCCCCGCCGTGGCGGAGGCGCTGAAGCGGGTGCCCGGGCTGTCGGACCGGGTGGAGCGCATCCAGGATGCGGCCGGCTGGCGGCGGGGGCGGCTGTCCCGTCCGGTGGTGGACGCCCTGTTCGGGCCGGTGGTCCCCATGTCGGCCACCAAGCTGGATTTGGTCAACTCCTGCCATTTCGGCTATTTCCTCCGCTTCGGGCTGGACGCCAAGCCCCGGCAGCGGGCGGCCTTCCGGGCCGCGGAGTATGGCACTTTTGTCCATGATGTGCTGGAGCGCACCCTCCGCGCGGCCAGGGAGGAGGGCGCGCCGCTGGACGACGTGCGGGCGGTGGAGCGGCTGTCCCAGGCGGCGGCGGAGCGCTACGAGCGGGAGGTGTTGTCGAATCTGGAGGGGGAGCCCGCCCGGTTTCGCGTTCTCTTCCAGCGGATGAAGGGGGCGGCGCTGGCGGTGGCCCGGAGCGTGTGCGCCGAGCTGGCGGTATCCGACTTCACCCCCGCCGCCTTTGAGCTGGGCTTCGGCCCGGGCAAGGACCTGCCCCCGGTGGAGGTGGAGCAGGGGGTGCGCCTGCGCCTGACCGGGTATGTGGACCGGGTGGACCAGTGGCTCCACGAGGGGAAGCGCTATGTGCGGGTGGTGGACTATAAGACGGGCAAAAAGAGCTTTGACTTTGCCGATGTGGCGGATGGACGGGGGCTGCAAATGCTGCTCTACCTCTTTGCCCTGCGCCGGGAGGGGAAGGGGCTGCTGGGGCCGGAGGAGACCGTCCCCGCCGGGGTGCTGTACGTACCTGCCCGCACGCCGCTGGTGGATGGCGAGCGGGACATGTCCGACGGGGAGATCCAGAGGGCCAGGGACCGGCTGCTGCGGCGGCAGGGGCTGGTGCTGGACGATCCGGACGTGCTCTCGGCCATGGAGCGCCCGGCGGGGGAGTACCGCTTCCTGCCCGTGGGCACGGGCCGGGGCGGGGGGGACAGCCTGGTCACCCCGGCGCAGATGGAGGCGCTGGACGGATATATCACCGCCGCGCTTCGCGCCGCCGCCGGGGAGCTGGCGGCGGGCAATATCGACGCCGACCCCTATTGGCAGGGGGCGGACAAAAACCCCTGCCGCTGGTGCGATTACAAGGCGGCGTGCCACTTCGAGGAGGGCTGCGGGGACCGGCGGCGGTTCCGGCGCGGGCTGCGGGCGGCGCAGTTCTGGGAGTGGATGGACAGACGGGAGGAGGATGGCGGTGGCCATTGAGCTGACAAGGGAGCAGCGCGCCGCAGCGGACAACCGGGGGGGGGACCTGCTGGTGTCCGCCGCCGCCGGGTCGGGCAAGACCCGGGTGCTGGTGGAGCGGCTGATGGGCTATGTGGAGCAGGGGGAGAGCATTGACCGCTTCTTGGTCATCACCTTCACCAACGCCGCGGCGGCGGAGCTGCGCGACCGCGTTGCCGGGGCCATCCACGCCCGGCTGGCCCAAAATCCGGGGAACCGGCACCTGAGACGGTGCGCCACCCTGGTATATAACGCAAAAATCTGCACCATCGACGCCTTCTGCCTGGATCTTCTGCGCCAGTGGGGCCATCTGGCGCAGCTGGACCCGGACTTCCGGCTGTGCGACGAGGCGGAGGGGGACGAGCTGCGCCGCCGCGCCCTGGAGGAGGTGCTGGAGGAGCGGTACGCCAGCATCCCAAATGACGCTCCCTTTGCCGCCCTGGTGGACGCCCTGGCGGGGGAGCGGGACGACCAGACCCTGGAGGAGGCGGTACTCTACGTCCACAAGCAGGTCCAGGCCCAGGCCGACCCGGCGGGGTGGCTGACAAACCGGAAGCGGGATTTCGTGCTGCCGCCGGGCATGGGCCCGGAGGACACCCCCTGGGGCCGGGAGCTTCTGGCCGACGCGGGGGAGCTGGCGCGGTGCTGGCTGGACGCGCTGCGGCGGGTGCGGGACGAGATCTATTTCGAGGAGCTGCTGGAGAAAAACTACGGCGCCTCCCTGGAGGGCACCATCGCCGCCCTGGGGGGGCTGGAGCAGGCGCTGGGCCGGGGGTGGGACAGCGCGGCGGCCTGCTTCCCCATCCCCTTCCCCCGGGCGGGGACCAGGAAGGGGGAGTGCTGCGAGGCGCTGAAGGCGCGCATGACCGCCCTGCGCAAGCGGTGCAAGGCCCAGCTCACCGAGCTGGGGGAGCGCTTTTGCGTCACGGCGGACCAGGCCATGGACGACCTGCGGGCGGTGGGCCCCGCCATGACCGCCCTGCTGGATGTGGCGGTGGGCTTCGGCCGGGCGTTCACCCGCCTCAAGCGCCGCCGCCGTCTCATCGACTTTGCCGACGGGGAGCACCTGGCGGCGGCGCTGCTGCGGGAGGAGGACGGTTCCCCCTCCCAGCTGGCCGTGGACGTGGGGCGGCAGTTCCGGGAGATCATGGTGGACGAGTACCAGGACACCAACGCGGTGCAGAACGCCATCTTCGGCGCGCTGTCGGTGGGGGGGAACCTCTTTATGGTGGGGGACGTGAAGCAGTCCATCTACCGCTTCCGGCTGGCGGAGCCGGGCATCTTTTTGAGCAAGCTGGACAGCTTTGTCCCGGCGGACCGGGCCGCGCCGGGGCAGGGGCGCAAGGTGCTGCTGACCCACAACTTCCGCTCCCGGCCCGAGGTGCTCAGCGGCGTAAACTTTGTGTTTGGGAACGTGATGACCCGGGCCACGGGGGAGCTGGACTACGGGGAGGACGAGGCGCTGCGCCCCGGCCGGCCGGACCTGCCCCCCGACCCCCGGTACTGTGTGGAGCTGGACTGCGTGGACCTGTCCACGCTCACCGGCGGGGAGGGGGAGGAACGGGCGGACAAGGATCTGGTCGCGGCCCGGGCCGCCGCCCGCCGCGTCCGGGAGCTGCTGGACAGCGGCCTGGACGTGGGGGGGCGGCCCGTCCGGGCGGAGGACATCGTCATCCTTCTGCGCTCGCCCGGCCCTGTGCTGCGCCACTACGCCGCCGCCCTGGGGGAGCTGTCCATCCCCTGGTCGGCGGAGGGGGGGCGGGCGTTTTTCGGCACCACCGAGGTGTCGGTGGCCATCGCCCTGCTCCAGGTGCTGGACAACCCCCGGCAGGACGTGGCGCTGTTGGCGGCGCTGCGCTCGCCGCTGTTCCGCTTCACCCCGGACCGGCTGGCCGGGCTGCGCTCGGCGGGGGAGGGGACGGTGTACGACTGCCTGAGCGCCGGGGCGGCCCGGGGGGAGGCGGACTGCATGGACTTCCTGGAGCTGCTGGCCGGGCTGCGGGAGCTGGCGGCGGAGGAGAGCAGCCACCGCCTGCTCTGGCACATATACGGCAGGCTGGACGTGCCCGCGGTGTTTGCCGCCATGCCCGACGGAGAGCGGCGGCGGGCCAACCTGATGGCGCTGTACGACGAGGCGGCCCGCTTTGAGAGCGGCGGCCACCGGGGGCTGATGGCCTTCCTGCTCCACCTGAGCCGGATGGCGGAAAACGGCGTCTCCGTTCCCGTGCCCGGGGGGGAGGCGGGAGGGGTGCGCATCCTGTCCATCCACAAGTCCAAGGGGCTGGAGTTCCCGGTGGTGCTGGTGTGCGGCCTGGACCGGCAGTTTAACGAGGCGGACAGCAAGGCCACCGTCCTGTTCCACCCGGAGCTGGGGCTGGGCCCCAAGCGGGTGGACCGGGAGCGGGGGGTGCGCTACGCCACCATCGCCCGGGACGCGGTGGCCCTGCGCCTGCGGCGGCAGCTGCGCGCGGAGGAGATGCGGCTTTTGTATGTGGCCATGACCCGGGCGGAGCACAAGCTGATTTTGTTTGCCGCCGTCAACGGCCGGGGCGGGGCGCTGGCCTCCCTGGCGGGGCAGGCCCAGTGCCCCCCGTCCCCCCGGCAGATGGCCTGCGCCCACGCCATGGCGGAGTGGGTGCTCACCCCGGTGCTGTGCCGGCGGGACAGCGGGCCGCTGTGGGCGGGGCTGGACGCATCCCGGCCCGCCCCCCCGGCGGAGGAGGGGCTTGGCTGGGATATCCGGCTGCTGTCCGGGGGGGATTATGAGACGCCCCAGAGCCAGCCCGGCGGGGAGGGGCGCGCCCCGGCCGCCGCCCTGCCCGCCGGGCTGGAGGCGCGGCTGGGCTGGCGCTACCCCCACATGGCCTGCGCCGCCATCGCCTCTAAGCTCACCGCGACCCAGCTTAAGGGCAGGGAGAAGGACGAAGAGGCGGCGGAAAACGCCGCAGAGCTGTCCCCCGGCGCTCCGCGGCCCGCGGTGTCCCAGGTGGCGCTGCGCCGCCCGGTGTTCGAGGGGGAGCGGCCCCTCACCCCCGCCCAGCGGGGCACCGCCCTGCATATGGTGATGCAGTACCTGGACTATGGCCGCACGGGCAGCTTCGCCGGGATCGCCGACGAGGTGACCCGGCTGGTGGAGGGGGAGTATATCACCCCCCGGCAGGGGAACGCCGTCAACCCGGCGGACATCCTGGCCTTCTTCCGCTCGGAGCTGGGCGCGCGCCTGCGCCGGTCAAAGCGGGTGGAGCGGGAGTTCAAATTCTCCCTGCTCGTGCCTGCGGCGGAGTATTACCCCCAGGCCGGGGCCGGGGAGGAGGTGCTGCTCCAGGGGGTGGTGGACTGCTGGTTTATGGAGGAGGACGGCACGGCGACGGTGCTGGACTTCAAAACCGACCGGGTGGCCCAGGACGGCGCGGAGGGCCGGGCGCTGGACTACCGGCCGCAGCTGGACGCCTACAGCCGGGCGCTGTCCCAGGCGGCGGGGGTGCCCGTCAAGCGCCGGTACCTTTGGTTTTTCAGTGTGGGACGCGCCGTGGAGCTGTGAAAACAGAAAAAGGTTGGAGAATTTGAAAAAAGTCCTTGCAATTTTCCGCCGGGCGTGATATCATACAGCTTGCGTTTACAAGGAGTCAGTGTGCTCCTGGACTTTTGGCAGCGACAGAAAGAGGTGAATCCCCATGAAGGAAGGCATCCATCCCAATTATCAGCAGACCACCATTACGTGCGCCTGCGGCAACGTGATCGAGACTGGCTCGACGAAGAAGGACATCAAGGTGGAAGTCTGCTCCAAGTGTCACCCCTTCTACACCGGCAAGCAGAAGATGGTGGATACCGGCGGACGCGTCAGCCGCTTCAACAAGAAGTTCGGTTTGGGCTGAGCCACAACAACCAGTCAGTTCAAGGACCCGTTGCAAGAGATTGCAGCGGGTCTTTCTCTTTAGCACCCGCAGGCTGGGCGGTGGAAACGCGCCTATAACTTTTGGAAGATGAGGTATAATACCCTATATGTTTGAAAAAACCGAAGTAAAAGAGATAAACCGCGCCGTTCTGGCCGGTCTGAACGCACCCTGCCTGAGCAGGGAGGAGAACGCCACGGACGAATCGCTGGACGAGCTGGCCGCCCTGCTGGATACGGCGGGGGGAACCTGCCTGGGAACGGTGCTGCAAAACCGCTCCGCCCCCGACCCCCGCACCTTTGTGGGGGAGGGCAAGGCGGAGGAGATCCGCGAGCTGGTCCGAAGCCTGGGGGCGGATATCGTCATATTTGACAACCCCCTGTCCCCCTCCCAGCAGCGGGTGCTCACCGAGGAGCTGGGGGTGACGGTGATGGACCGCTCCGCCCTCATCCTGGACATTTTCGCCAAGCGGGCGAGGACCAGCGAGGGCCGCCTGCAGGTGGCGCTGGCCCAGTACAAGTACCTGCTGCCCCGGCTCACCGGCATGTGGAAGCACCTGGAGCGGCAGGAGGGCGCCATCGGCACCCGGGGCCCCGGCGAGACGCAGCTGGAGTCCGACCGGCGGCACATCCACCGGAAGATCGCCAAGCTGGAGGAGGAGCTGAAGGACGTGCGCCGGGTGCGCGCCACCCAGCGGGAGCGCCGGGAGAAGAACGAGGTGCCAGTGGTGGCCATTGTGGGCTACACCAACGCGGGCAAGTCCACCCTGCTCAACGCCCTCACCGGGGCGGGCATCCCCGCCAACAACCGTCTCTTCGACACCCTGGACACCACCACCCGGACGCTGGAGATCTCCGACACCTGCACGGTGCTGATTTCCGACACCGTGGGTTTCATCTCCAAGCTGCCCCACCAGCTGGTGGACGCCTTCAAGGCCACCCTGGAGGAGCTCACCTTTGCCGACCTGCTCGTCCATGTCATCGACGCCTCCGGCCCCAACTGGCGGGAGCAGGCGGCGGTGGTGGACCGGCTCATCCAGGAGCTGGGGGCCGCCGGGACACCCCGGCTGGAGGTGTTCAACAAGTGCGACAAATTTGTGGGGGATATCCTGCCCCATGGGGAGGATATGGTTCCCATCTCGGCAAAAACCGGGGCGGGGCTGGACGCGCTGCTGGCCGCCATCGGGCGGCGGCTGGACGCCGGGGCGCGCCGGGTGGAGCTGCGCCTTCCCTACGGCAAGGGGGGGCTGCTGGACCAGCTCTACCGGGAGGCCAGGGTGGAGAAGGTGGACTACGGCGAGACCATCGAGGTCACCGCCGTGTGCACGCCCAGGACCCTGGGGCAGATGGCGGAATATTTGGCGGAGACGGAGGGGTGAGCGGTGAACTGTGCGAAATGCGGTACAGAGATGAAGGGGGCGGACCTGCTGACGGGGATGTCCCGGTCCATGATGCTCGGCTCAAAGAAAAAGAGCATGTGGGACAGCGAAACGATGTGCGTTGTGGACTGCTATGTCTGCCCGCAGTGCGGGGCTATTGAGCTGAGGGCGTCGAAGCCCGAGCTGTTTAAGACTGTCTGAGCGGAAAAGGAAAGCCCAAATCCGGGCTTTCCTTTTTTACGTCAGCGTGATATAATATCCGAAACCAAAAATTGAGAATTAAGGAAGGACTGGTTAAATCGGCAGGAGCGATTTGCGGGAGATTTTTCGCCACAGCGGGACGGGATTTCGCAGGAACCATTGTGTTTATTGCAAGAAATCACAACGAAGCTATGGAGGAAAAAATCCGAAAAGCGCCGCAGACGCATTTAATCAGCGCTTCCTTAAGGCTTTGAGAGGGGACAGCTATGAGAATTGTGGTAAAGGTAGGCACCTCCACCCTGGCCCACCCCACCGGGCGGCTGAACATCCGCCGGGTGGAGGAGCTGGTGAAGGTGCTGTCCGATTTGAAAAACGCGGGGAACCAGCTGGTGCTGGTGTCCTCCGGGGCCATCGGCATGGGGGTGGGCAAGCTCAACCTGCCCGGCCGCCCGGCGGACATGCCCACCAAGCAGGCCGCCGCCGCCGTGGGCCAGTGCGAGCTGATGTACACCTACGACAAGCTGTTCGCCCAGTATAACCATACCGTGGCCCAGCTGCTGCTCACCGCGGAGGACGTGAACTACCCCACCCGGCGGCAGAACTTCGTCAACGCCGTGAGCCGCCTGCTGGAGCTCAACGCCCTGCCTGTGGTCAACGAGAACGACGCGGTGGCCACCGACGAGGTGGGGGTGGCCACTACCATCGGGGAGAACGATACCCTGTCCGCCATTGTGGCCCAGTGCGTGGGGGCAGAGCTGCTGATCCTGCTCAGCGATATCAACGGGCTGTACACCGCCGACCCCCGCAGGGACGACCACGCCGCCCTCATCCCCGAGGTACGGGAGATCACCCCCGAGCTGCGGGCGCTGGCAGGCGCCCCCGGCTCCGCCCTGGGCACGGGGGGGATGGCCACCAAGCTGAAGGCGGCGGAGATTGCCATGGCCTGTGGCTGCGACATGGTCATTGCCAACGGCCAGCGGCCGGAGCTTTTATACGATATCGTGACGGCGGGGGCGCACACCGGCACCCGCTTCATCGGAAGGAGAGAGGGCAAATGACCACCCAGGAGCTGCTCCAGCGGGCCAAGGCCGCCAAGGGCGCCATGGCCCTGGCGGACACGGGGACCAAAAACCGGGCGCTGCTGGCGATGGCGGACGCGCTGATAGACCATACCCAGCCCATCCTCACCGCCAACGGCCTGGATCTCATTGAGGCCAAGGGCACGGTGTCCAACGTGATGCTGGACCGGCTGGCCCTCAGCGAGGAGCGGATCTTCGGCATGGCCCAGGGGGTGCGGGAGGTGGCCGCCCTGCCCGACCCGGCGGGCGCGGTGCTGCGCCGGGAGGAGCGGCCCAACGGCCTTGTCATCGAAAAGACCGCCGTCCCCATGGGGGTGGTGGCCATCATCTATGAGAGCCGCCCTAACGTCACCTCCGATGCGGCGGCGCTGACGCTGAAGGCCGGATCGGCCTGCGTGCTGCGCTGCGGCAAGGAGGCCCACCGCTCCGCCGCCGTCATTGTGTCCGCCCTGCGGGAGGGGCTGGCCGCTGCGGGGCTGCCCCAGGACGCCCTGGGGCTGGTGGACGACGTGTCCCGCCAGTCCGCTGTAGAGCTGATGACCGCCTCCGGCCTGGTGGACCTGCTGATACCGCGGGGGGGCGCGGGGCTCATCCGGGCGTGCGTGGATAACGCCACGGTGCCCGTCATCGAAACGGGCACCGGCATCTGCCATGTGTATGTGGACAGGGATGCGGACTTGGACATGGCGCTGAACATTCTGGAAAACGCCAAATGCTCCCGGCCCAGCGTCTGTAACGCGGCCGAGGTGTGCCTGGTGCACAAGGATATCGCCGGGGCCCTTCTGCCCCGGCTGAAGGAGCGCCTGGTGGATGGCCGGAAGGCCAGGGGCCTGCCCCCGGTGGAGCTGCGGCTGGATGGAGAGGCCGCAGCCCTCATCCCCGGCAGGGCCGCCGGCCCGGACGACTTCGACACCGAGTTTTTGGACTACATTCTGGCGGTGATGGTGGTGGACGGCCTGGACGAGGCTGCCGCCCACATCGCCGCCCACTCCACCGGCCACTCCGAGGCCATTGTCACCGCCAATGAGGAGGCCGCCCGCCGCTTTACCGCCCTGGTGGACTCCGCCGCCGTGTACTGGAACGCCTCCACCCGCTTTACCGACGGGGGTGTGTTCGGCCTGGGGTGTGAGATGGGCATATCCACCCAGCGCCTCCACGCCCGGGGGCCCATGGGGCTGGCGGAGCTGTGTACCTATAAGTATGTGGTGCGGGGGTCGGGGCAGGTGCGCTGACGCCCCGGCGGCACGTTTCACGTGAAACGTTAGTTCGCCGCGCTATACCGGGATGGTGAGGAAGGTGCGCACCGCGCCCCCCAGGTCGGCGAACAGCGCCGTCTCCGGCGGGAAAAAGGTGAACCAAACGATGAGGCCGCCCAGCAGGGCGGTGAGGAGGAGGGCGGCCTTGTCCGTCCCCGGCCACTCGCACAGGGGCCACAGCGCCCGTGGCAGAAGAAAGCCCACCGCCAGCAGGGTGAAATAGAGCGCCAGGTCCACGTACAGGCTCTCCCCCCGCAGGGTGATGTGGTACAGGTACCCCACCCCCAGCAGAATGGCGCAGGCGGCTGAAAGGCTCAGCAGCCAGGGGGTGCGGCCCATGCCGCCCCCGCCCCGGCCCAGCAGCAGCGCCGCCCCCAGCAGGGGGAAGTAGAGCAGCTTTACATGCTCCCACACGCTCTCCCGCACCGGGGAGAACAGGGCGGTTACGGGGCTGGGCAGCCAGGTGAAGAGAAAGTGGAGGGCCGCGCCCAGCGCCGCGGCGGCCAGGTAGAACAGCAGCAGTTTTTTGGTCGATTTTTCCATAGTCGCACCTCGCTTTTCTCTATAAAGTATGCGGCGCGCGGGGCAGACTATGTTTGTCCTGCGCCCCGCTTTTTTTCGCGTATTTTGTCGAATTTTGTCCAATAAGCGCCAAAGGGGCCAAAACGTTCCAGCATAAACCGGGGAGAGCCCGCAGTTCCGGCAGCGCCGGAAATTCCCCTGTCAAACCCGCCTGACATTGCCACGGTGAAAATCCGTCCCCGCCGCCATATTAACAGGGCGGGCGTTACGGCGTCCATGGAAGGCACATTCCACGGCCGCCGGAGCACCTGCCAGTTATAGAAAAGGCGGTGAATGGATTTGAATGAAGAAGCCAGACCATTTATGGGGGCGTCCGCCGCGCGGTTTGTGGGGCTGCTGCTGGCGGCGGTGCTGGCCATGTGGCCGGCGGTGAGCGCGGCCCACGCCAGCGCGCCCACGGTGATCCCGGTGGGCAGGGCGGTGGGCATCAAGCTCTTTTCCGACGGCGTGGTGGTGGTGGGCACCTCGGACATTGCCACCGAAAAGGGCAGCGTCAACCCCGCCAAGGCCTGCGGGCTGAAGGAGGGGGATATCATCACCCACATCAACTCCACCGAGGTGGACACCATTGAGGAGGTGTCCGCCCTGCTCCAGGAGCTGGAGGGGGAGGCCATGAGCATCCGGGCCATCCGGGACGACAAGCAGGTGCAGCTCACCGCCACGGCGGCGCTGTGCGCCTCCGACGGGGCGTATAAGCTGGGCGCCTGGATCAGGGACTCTATGGCGGGCATCGGCACGGTGACCTTCTACTGCCCGGACACGGGGGCCTTCGGCGCGCTGGGCCACGGCATCAACGACGTGGACACCGCCAGGCTCATGCCCCTGGACAGCGGCTCTATCCTGCCCGCCACCGTGGCGGGGGTGCAGAAGGGCAGGGCCGGCGACCCCGGCCAGCTTCATGGGGTGTTTGACACCGATTCCACCCTGGGCCTGCTCAGCGCCAACACCGACGGAGGCGTGTTTGGCGTGATGGCAGACAGCGGCTGGGTGGAGGGCGCCCCGGTGGAGGCGGCGGCCCGGGAAGAGGTGGAGCCCGGGGAGGCCACCATTTTGTCCAATATCTCCGGGGAGCGGGTGGAGGAATACGCCGTACGCATTGAGAAGGTGTTCCCCCAGCGGGAGGACGACTGCCGGGATTATCTCCTGAAGGTCACCGACCCGCGGCTGCTGGACGCCACCGGCGGCATTGTGCAGGGGATGAGCGGCAGCCCTATTTTGCAGAACGGAAAGATCGTGGGGGCGGTGACCCACGTGCTGGTGGACGACCCAACCAGCGGCTACGGCATCTGGGTCGGCCGGATGCTGCAACAATGTGATAACTAATTGTAATTTCTTGTTTTCTGATTCCAAAAGTCGGTATGTGGCCGAATTATGACAAGAGTTGTCGAAGAATAATTTGAAAAAATGTGAAAAACTTTCTTGCCATGTGGAGGATTCTGTGGTATTTTAAGAGCATACCAAATCTTGGTAAAACGGATTGTTAAACTCAGGTCACAGACCGGAAAGGAACAGGAGACATGGGCGACAAGAAGAGGATTGTGCTGGCGGACGCCGCGGAGGAGTTTCGCCAAATGCTGGCGGATATGATAGGCGGGGAGGCGGACCTGACGGTGTGCGCCCAGACGGCCAGCGGCGAGGAGCTGCTGGATCTGATTGCCCGCCACCGGCCTGATGTGGTGGTGATGGACCTGATGCTCTCGGGCATGGACGGGCTGGAGGTGCTGGAGGAGCTGGGGGAGGACCGGCCGAAGGTGCTGGTGCTGTCCGCCTTCGGCGGGCCGGCGCTGGCCGGGCAGATCTCTCAGCGGGGCGGGGACTACTGTATGCTCAAGCCCTGCCGGCCGCAGTCGGTGGTGGAGCGGGCCCGGCTGCTGTGCGATGTGCCGGCGCTCCAGCTCCAGGAGGAGGGCGACGCCCGGGACTTGGAGCGCCAGGTCACCGCCATCATCCATGAAATCGGCGTGCCCGCCCACATCAAGGGCTACCAGTACCTGCGGGAGGCCATCGGGCTGGCGGTGGCGGACATGGAGATTATCAACGCCGTGACGAAGGTATTGTACCCGGCGGTGGCCAAGAAATTCGGCACCACCGCCAGCCGGGTGGAGCGGGCCATCCGCCACGCCATTGAGGTGGCCTGGGACCGGGGCGATTTGGAGACGCTGCAAAAGTATTTTGGCTACACCGTGTCCAACGCCAAGGGCAAGCCCACCAACAGCGAATTCATCGCCATGATCGCCGACCGCATCTCCCTGGAGCGCAGCCGCAGGGTGGGCTGAGCAAAAAAATGAACGGGCCGCCGTGCGCAAAGCACAGCGGCCCGTTTTTTCAATTCCCAATTCGCTAAAAGGGAAATTATACCGCAGCAATCATAAACTTGTAATTCTCAATATAAACCTCAAACGCATAAACTCCCCACGGCTGCAACTCAATATCTGTTGGAGCTAGCTCACCATGCTTTTTGTGTACTTCTTCAAAAAACTCTGATGGAATGGTAAGATAGATCTCTACACCACAGCCAAGGTATTGTTTCTCACTATTGGCTACATAACCATCTGTGACCCCTAACAGAATCGAATTATCGTACAGTGATATGCCAACCAAGGGATCTCCGCTTTCTGGGGGCTGCGAAAAGTCAAGAGTCCATCCAGCATTTACAAATTTTGATGCAGCGTCATACGGATCTTCACAAGCTAATATTGGCCGAATCATTTGAATATTCCTCAAACCTCTAATGTATCTAACTATATCATTGCAGTGGGGGTCACAGCCTGAACTCGTATTCCAGCTTGTCCACGGTCCAGTCCTGGATGACCTGGGCGTAGTAGGCGCATTCCTTCCGGCACACCGCCACGTCCAGGTTGCGGTAATTGCCGCACTCGTAGGGGCTTTGGCCGGGCATCTCCCGGTCCCAGGCGGCGGCCTCGTTGAAGGCCCGCTTTAAGAGCTCCACGATGCCGGACAGGGGAAGCTTCGCCTCGTCAAAGAGCACATAGAACCCGGTCTGGCACCCCATGGGGCCGAAGTAGACCACCGCGTCCTTCTCGGGGCTGTTGCGCAAAATGGTGGCCACGATATGCTCCAGGGAGTGGAGCGCGGAGTTGCTGAGCAGGTCGTCGGTGTTGGGGCGGCGGAAGCGCAGGTCCAGGGTGACCACCGTGCCGTCCCGGCGGGAGAGGTACATGCCCGGCTGGAGCCGGGTGTGGTCGATGGAAAAGCTGGCGATTCGTTCCATTTTGATTCACTCCTCCTTGATATCCATGGCCGCTGCCAGGGCCCGGTTCAGGATGGCCACGGCGGCGGGCAGATTGGCTTGGTACTCCTCATACTGGGCGGGGTGGAACAGGTGGTCGGACACCACCCGGACGCAGCGGAAGGGCACTGCGTTTCGCAGGCACACCTGGGCGATGGCCGCCGCCTCCATATCGCACACCAGCGCCCCGAATTCATCCCGGATACGGGCGGCCCGGTCCAGATCCCGGCCAAACCAGTCCCCGCTGGCCGCCACGCCGGGGACGGCCTGGAACCCGGCGGCGGACAGCCGTTCCAAGGTCTCCTCCGGCGTGGCACAGGGCAGCTCCACCTGCTCCAGCACCGGGACCAGCCCGGGGGGGTCGCCGAACACGTCCAGATCGTGCTGGACGCAGTGGGTGACCGCCACCGCCGTCCCGGCGGGCAGGTCGCGGAAGCAGCCGGACACCCCGGCGTTCCACACCCCGGCGGGGGCGAAGCGGCCGATGAGGTATTGGGCGGCCAGGGCGGCGTTCACCTTGCCCACGCCGCACACGCACACGATGAGATCCCCCGGCAGGCGGCGCAGGGTCAGCCCCGTGCCGTTTTCCACCGGCGCGCCCCCGGAGAAGGGGGGCGCGGTCTCCTTGTGCATGGCAAATATCGCCGCGCGCATGGCTCAATGCCTGGCCGCCAGCAGGGCGGCGCGCACGTCCCACAGCTTTTGGGAGAGGTCTACGTAATAGTTATGGGGGTACTCAAAGCGCTTCACCTCGTCCCAGAGGCTGTCTACCTCCCGCTGGCAGTAGGCCCGGGACTGCTGGATGGCGGGGATCTGATAGACCAGCTTTCCGCCCTGGAAGATGGGGGCCAGCAGGGGCCGGGCGGTGAAGTCGGACACGGTTTTGCGCTTCCAGGTGGCCTCCGGGTCGAACAGCTCCAGGGGCTGGGTGAAGTCGGGCTGCTCGTCAAAGACGCAGATGTAGTCGGCCATGGCCTTGCCGGTGGCGTTTTCAAACAGGCGGTACACCTTCTTGAAGTGGGGGAGGGTGACCTTGGCGGCGTTCTCGCTGATTTTGATTTTGGGGGTGATTGAGCCGTCCTCCTCCTCAATGGCGGCCAGCTTGTACACCCCGCCGAACACCGGCTCGCTCTTGGAGGTGATCAGCCGCTCGCCCACGCCGAAGGCGTCGATGCGGGCCCCCTGGGTGATGAGGTCCCGGATGATATACTCGTCCAGTGAGTTGGAGGCCACGATCTTGATGCCGGGCAGCCCCGCCTCGTCCAGCATGGCCCGGGCCTTTTTGGACAGGTAGGTCAGGTCTCCCGAGTCGATGCGGATGCCGCCGCTGGTGATGCCCAGCTCCTGGAAGACCCGGATGGCGTTGGGCACGCCGGAGTGGAGGACGCTGTAGGTGTCCACCAGCAGGGTGGCGGCGGTGGGGTAGACCTGGCAGTAGGTCTTGAAGGCGGTGTACTCGTCGGGGAACATCTGCACCCAGGAGTGGGCCATGGTGCCGGTGGCGGGGGTGCCGTACAGCTCGTCGGCCATGGCGCAGGCGGTGCCCCCCGCGCCGGCGATGTAGCTGGCCCGTGCGCCCAGCACCGCGCCGTCGGAGCCCTGGGCCCGGCGGGAGCCGAACTCGGACACCGGGCGGCCCTCGGCGGCCCGGACGATGCGGTTGGACTTGGTGGCGATGAGGGACTGGTGGTTCAGGGCCAGCAGCAGGTAGGTCTCCACGAACTGGGCCTGGATGGCGGGGGCCCGGACGGTGAGGATGGGCTCCCGGGGGAAGATGGGGGTGCCCTCGGGCACGGCCCAGATATCGCCGGTGAAGCGGAAGTCCTTCAAATACTCCAGGAATTCCGGGGCGAAGCACCCCTTGTCCCGCAGGTATTCGATGTCCTCCTGGTCAAAGCGGAGGTTTTGGATGTAATCGACCACCTGCTCCAGCCCGGCGGCGATGGCGAAGCCGCCCCCGTCGGGGACGCTGCGGAAGAACACGTCAAAGTAGCACACCCGGTCCTTCAGGCCGGTCTGGAAGTAGCCGTTGCCCATGGTCAGCTCGTAGAAATCGAAGAGCATGGTATAATTGATGTCGTGTTTCATGCGGAGAACCCCTCCCTATTCGGATTGCCCCCATTATAAGCTGTCTTGACAGTAAAAGCAAGCATAAAAGCGCTGAGCCGTCGTGAGCAGCGCGGATGGACCGGAGTGAGGACAAAAAGCCAAGACGGGGCGAAGGCCCGGATGTTTTTTGTCCGAGACGGAGGGAAGCCGCGCGTTGCGAACAGGCGAAGCGTGAGAACAGCAAAAGCGCTGAGCCGCAGCGAACAGCGGGCTAAGGCCGAAGCGCAGGGAATCCCCGGATTCATTTCATGAATCCGGGGATTCCCTGCGTCCGGGCGGGCGGCCTCAGTGGCCGGCGGTATAGGGCGCCCAGTCCAGACGGATGAAAAAGTCCTGGCCGTGGCGGCAGACGGGGCAGAGCTGGGGGGCGAGGGAGGACGTGATAATCTCCCCGCAGTTCAGGCACATCCACACGGTCTGATGATTGTCCTGGCCGAACAGCGTGCCCTGCTCCAGCAGGTCCGCCAGCAGCCCGAAGCGGTCGCCGTGGGTTTTCTCAATCTGGGCGATGAGCTCGAACTGCCCGCCGATCAAATCGAAGCCCTCCTGGTGGGCAATCCTGGCGAATTCAGCGTAGTCGTGCTCAAACTCCTGGTACTCGTTGTGGCGGGCGGCGCGGAGCAGGTCCAGGGTCTTGTCCGACAGGTCGATGGGATAATTGCCGTCGATGGCGATGTTTTGCCCGGCGGAGGGCAGCAGCAGGTCGTAAAATACCTTGGCGTGGGCCCGCTCCTGGTCGGCGGTGAACTCGAACACCCGGGCGGCCACCTCCAGCTTTTCCTTCCGGGCGGCGGAGGCGGCGATGGTGTAGCGGTTGCGGGCCTGGCTCTCCCCGGCGAAGGAGCGCATCAGGTTTTCCCGGGTCTGGCTCTTCATAAAGTCCACTTTGCCCTTGTGGTAGTTTTCATAGGCGCTTTGCATGGTGATCCCTCCAAATGTATTTGGTAGGGGTAGTATGCCCGGTTTTGGGAAAATATTGCGCTTTCGGAATAGGGTCTGTTTAAACATTGCCCACATGCACGGACGCGGGGCACGCCGTCCATGTTCAAGCGGGCGGAATTTGCCCGCGGGGCGGCTACGGCCGGAGGGGGGAAAGGGCGGCGGTGAGGGGCCTGTATAAAAGCAGGGTGAGGGCGGCGTTCACTCCCCCCTTGATGAGGTTAAAGGGCAGAAACACCGGAAGGAGCAGCTGGGCCACAGCCTGCCTGGGATAGCCCATGTAGATGGGGGCGACCAGGTAATTCCAGAACAGCATGACGCAGACCATACATACCCAGCCCGCCAAAAGCCCGGCGGCGGCTCCCGGGAGCGTCCGCCTTCTCTTGTAAAGGAACGAGGCCGTACAGGCAAAGGAGCAGCTGGAAATAACGTTCATGACAAACCCCCACGGGCCGGTTTCGCTGATGGTAAGCAGCTCCGCGAGGGAGACGGCCAGGGCGGCGGCAAAGGAGGCGGACGGACCGAAGGCAAAGCCTCCAATGGCAAGGATAACGTCCTTGGGGTCGTACTTCAAAAAGAGCACCAGTGGGACCCGCCCCACGGCGGTGGCGGCGTAGGCCAGGGCGCAGAGCATTCCCATTGCCGCGATGGTTTTTGTTTTTCCGTTCATAAAAAAGACCTCCTGAAAAAAATTCACGCCCGAACGCGGCAAAATGCCGTCCGGGCGTGAAAGAATTCAGGTGTGCCGGGCATATCCGCAGGGCAAAGGGCAGATGGACGAAAAAAGCGCAAAAAGCCGGCGTCACCGCTGACTGCTTCCACACACCTTCTTCGAATCCAGACTGTCACTGTCGGTTTTGGAATTACGCCAAATCAGCGCTTGTGCGCTCGCGGACTTTAGACGCCCTGACCAAACCGATCCGATCCTGCCGGTCTGACCAGGGGCTGCTTTACCGCCGATCGGGAATTTCACCCTGCCCTGAAGACATTACCGCTATTCAGTTGTCACCGGCAGTATATCAGATCGGATGGGCGGTGTCAATGGCGGGCAGTCACCTCCGGCAAAACGGGGAATACACTGGAATGACGACGAATCAGGCCCAAAGGCCGGACAGGAGGGTTTCACATGCTGCGGGCAAAAAACATTTGGGTGGCGGGGGGCGACCCCCGGCAGGCGGCGCTGGCGGCGCTGCTGGCCGATGACGGACACAGCGTACATACCTATGCCCTGGAGCGGGGGGAGGGGACGGCCTGCGAGCCGTCCATGGCGGGGGCGGACCGGGCGGACTGCGTGGTGCTGCCCCTGCCGGCGGCGGGGCCGGACGGGCGGCTGAACGCCCCCCTGGCGGCGGCGGGGCACGAGCTTTCGGAGGTGCTGGACGCCCTGCGCCCGGGGCAGCTGGTGTGCGCCGGGATGGCGGGGGAGGAGCTGGAGCGGATGGCGGCGGAGCGGGAGCTGCGCCTGCGGGATTATTTCGCCCGGGAGGAGCTGGCGGTGATGAACGCGGTGCCCACCGCCGAAGGGGCCCTCCAAATCGCCATGGAGGAGCTGCCCATCACCATCCACGACGCCCGGGCGCTGGTCATCGGCTTTGGACGGCTGGGGCGGGCGCTGGCCCCCCGGCTGCGCGCGCTGGGGGCCCGGGTCTGGGTGTGCGCCCGGCGGTATGAGCAGCGGGCCGCCGCCGAGAGCATGGGGCTGGGCAGCGAGGGAGTGGAGCGGCTGTCCGACTGGCTGTGCAGCTACGACCTGGTGTTCAACACCGTGCCCGCTCCGATGCTGGGGGTGGAGGAGCTGGCCGCCCTCAAGGAGCGCGCGCTGGTGATCGACCTGGCCTCCCGCCCCGGCGGGGTGGACCTGGACGCCGCCGCCGCTCTGGGGGTGCGGGTGGTATGGACCCTGTCGCTGCCGGGGAAGGTGGCCCCCGTCACCTCGGGGCGGTACATCAAGGACACCATTTATCATATCATGGAGGAATCAGAGCAGTGAATCTCAAAGAATTGCGTGTGGGCTTCGCCTTCTGCGGGTCCTTCTGCACCATGGACAGGGCGCTGAACGCCCTGGAACAGACGGCCGCCCGTTTCGGGCCGGTGGCCCCCATCGTGTCCGAGACGGTGGCGCGCACCGACACCCGCTTCGGCGCGGCCCACGACTTCATGCGGGAGATGGAGCGCATCTGCGGCAGGCGGGTGGTATCCACCGTGGCCGGGGCGGAGCCCATCGGGCCCAAGGGGCTGCTGGATGTGCTGGTCGTGTGCCCCTGCACGGGCAATACCCTGGGCAAGCTGGCCCACGGCATCACCGATACCGCCGTCACCATGGCGGCTAAAGCCCACCTGCGCAACGGCAGGCCCCTGGTGCTGGCGGCGTCCACCAACGACGGCTTGGGCGCGTCCGCCCCCAACCTGGGGATTCTGCTCAACCGCAGGAATGTGTTTTTCGTCCCCTTCGGCCAGGACGACTATGAGGGCAAGCCCGCCTCCCTGGTAGCGGACTTCACCCTGGTGCCCGAGACCATCGAGGCCGCCGTGCGGGGGGAGCAGCTGCAACCGCTGCTGCTGGCGCGACGATAGGCGCATAGGGGCGGATGGACCGAAGCGAGGACAAAAAGCCCAAGGAGGGCCAGAGGCCCGTATGGGTTTTGTCCGAGCCGGAGGGAAGCCGCCCCGTAATGCGCCCAATCGGAGGGAAGCCTGATTTTACCCTTGCAATCGGAGGGGAAAAGGCATATAATAAAAAAAGCCGCAGAGGCGGCAATGAAATCCATAAAGGAAGTGAGATGCGTCGTGTCAGGCGATCCGTTCAGTCAAAGCCGTACACAAACCACACGGCGCACCCGCTGAGTCAGCTTGCCCTGTCTCCCCGTGCGCCCGCCGCCTGTTGACGCCGCTGTCAACAGGATGATTTTACATGGGGCGCGGCGGGGATTTTTTTACCCTTTTCCACCGCGCCGGGAAAGGTGTGAGCGCGTATGATGACCATCCACAAGACCGTGGAGGGCAAAATGACCCAGCTCAGCTCCGTCACCGACGGCTGCTGGGTGAACCTCATCAACCCCAGCGAGGACGAGCTGAAAACCGTGGCCGCCACCCTGGCGGTGGAGCCCGCCTTCCTCCGGGCGGCCCTGGACGAGGAGGAGACCTCCCGCATCGACAAGGAGGACGGCTCCACCCTCATTATCGTGGACACCCCCGCCATGGAGCAGGACGAGACCGGCGTGGTCTACTCCACCCTGCCCATGGGCATCATTGTCACGGATAAGCACATCATCACCGTCTGCCTGAAGGAGACCTCGGTGGTGCGCGATTTGCAAAGCGGCATGGTGCGGGACGTGCGCACCGAGCAGCGCACCCGGTTTATCCTGAATATCCTGCTGCTGGTGGCCAAGCGGTATCTGAATTACCTCAAGCAGATCGACAAGACCTATAACCACATGGAGCGCCAGCTCTACAAGTCCCAGCGCAACAAGGAGCTCATCCAGCTGCTGGATCTGGAGAAGTCCCTGGTCTACTTCAACACCTCGCTGAAGGCCAACGAGGTGACGCTGGAGAAGATCCTCCGGGGACGGATCGTCACCCTCTATGAGGAGGACCACGACCTGCTGGAGGATGTGCTCATCGAGGTGCGCCAGGCCATTGAGATGGCCCAGATCTACTCCGACATCATCTCGGGCATGATGGACGCCTTCGCCTCCGTCATCTCCAACAACCTCAACGTCATCATGAAGCTGCTGGCCTCCGTCACCATCCTGATGACGGTGCCCAACATCGTGTTCAGCTTCTACGGCATGAACGTGGGCTGGCTGCCCTTCGCGGGGAGCTTCTGGCCGCCGCTGCTCATCTCCGTGGCCATCATCGTGGTGGCGGGAATCGTGCTGAAGAAGAAGGACCTACTGTAAAACGAATGTTTCACGTGAAACGCTCCAACCGGGCGCGGAAATTTTCCGCGCCCGGTTTTGCGTATCTTGGGCGGCCTTTCCGGCAGGTCGCGTCCGCCCCCCTTGCCAAGGGCGGGGCCGTCGTGTATGCTCAGGGTGCAGCTGCGAAAGGAGGATGACGCCCATGAAAGTGACCGTGGAGGAGTGCCCGGAGCTGGAGCAGACGGAGGTGAGCGTGCGCTGTCCCCGGCTGGACGCCCAGACCGCCCGGCTCATCGAGCTGCTGCGGCTGGCCGGCGCCCGGCTCACCGGGGAGAAGGACGGTGAGACCTGCATTCTGGACGGGGCGGAGGTGCTCTACATCGACACCGTGGACCGGGGGACCTTCCTGTACACGGCGGGCGGGGTGTATGAGACCCGGCTGCGGCTGTACGAGCTGGAGGGCCAGCTGGCCGGGTGGGATTTCGTCCGGGTGAGCAAGTCGGCCATTGTGAATTTTGACCAGGTGAAGTCGCTGCGCCCCGACTTCGGCGGGCGGATGCGTCTGACCATGAGTAACGGCGAGGTGGTGGTGGCCAACCGCCAGTACGTCCCCGCCATCAAGGCAAAGCTGGGATTGTGAAAGGAGCGGCGAGATGAAAAAATTTTTTGACGTGGTGATAGCTGTGAAGGAGCGGGCGGCGCTGAACTACACCGCCGCCATGTGTATCTATCTCTTCTTCCTGTGGGCGTTCCAGCAGGAGGGCGCGTCCCTGTCCGCGCTGTTCTCCCTGCTGCTGGTGGGCGTGATGTCGGGCCTGATGCAGGTGGTGGCGTTTTCCGGCCTGCTCATCAAAAAACTGGCTTACGGCTGGCGCATGGTACTGTTCTTTGTGGTATTCGGGGCCGTCCTCACCGCCTTCGCCGTGGGCTTTGGCTGGTTCCCGGTGGAGAACGCCTGGGCGTGGGTGAGCTTTGGGGTGGCGTTCCTGCTCATCTTTGCGGCCATCGCGGGGGGCATCGAGATCTACTACCGCGCCAGCGGCCGCAGGTGGGACGACCGGCTGGACTGGTACCGCAGGAACCGGGACAAGAAATAAACGAATCCCCTCCGGCAGCCGCCGGAGGGGATTTTGCAGGCACGGGCCCGGTGCGCAGCTTCTGTGCGCCGCCGGTTCCCGTCGAAGCCGGGGGAGCGGGGTTACATCCCCAGCTTGAACAGGTTCTGGTCGGTGGAGAAGTTGGCCGCGGAGTAGAGCACCAGCACCTGGCCGATGCCGTTGTCCGCCACGTACTGCTTCAGAGACAGGTTGTTATACCGCAGGTCGAACAGGTGGACCTCCTGGAACTCCTCCGCCAGGAAGGGGGCCAGGGAATCGGCATAGGAGTCCCGGATCACCAGCAGCTTCCCGCCGGCGGCGTCGGGATTTTTGATGACACACAAGGGCTGGTTGCCCCCCAGGAAGTAGGCGTACTTGTCCTTGACCGCCAGCTTTTCCGGGTAGTACAGCCCGCCCTCGATGGGCTCGCCCTCGGGGTAGCGGGTGACGGTGACGTTCCCTTTTGTGCCCCCCTCGGGTATGACGGTGCAGATGCTGTCCGGCTTCACCCAGCCCGCCCCGGAGGCGGAGTAGGTGGTGCCGTAGAAGCTGCCGCTCACCTCGGTGTAGGACAGCCCCTGGTAGGACAGCCCGTTCAGATCCTCCGCCGCTATCGGACGGACAAGGTCCATCCCCGACATCAGCCGCTGGAACGCAAGCCGGGCTCCCATGGTAGTCCAGTGGTGGTCGGTACGGTAGAACGCGTCCCGTTCCCCGGTCAGCATAGTCCGCAGGTCGATATACGTCACCCTGTCCCCGCAAAGCGCCTGGGCCTTCTCAATGGTGGAGCCGTCGTCCACGCTGGGGGCGTTGGGGGGGAGGAGGTCCGCCAGGACAAAGCTCTTGTCCGGCACCAGGGAGAAATACACCGGCACGTCCAGGTTGGCCCCCAGCTTGTTTACAAAGCCCACCTTCTGCTCCAGCTCATCGCCGGAGGGGGCCTTAAACTGGGCGAACAGGGTTTGGCCGTCGGCGCCGAAATAGACCCCGTTGTTTTCCTGCTTGCCCAGCGCCCGCTCCGAGAGGGCCTTGAGCTGAATCCACTGGTCCCGCAGGGGGAACTGGTCGGTGACATAGTCCTCAAACTTCTCCATAAACTCCCCCGAGCGCAGGGTTTTCAGCGTGGGGGCCTTGAACTGAGCCAGGTAGCGGTTCTCCTGGTCGGAAAAGTCCCGGCTGGGGGAGAGGATGAGGGCAATCCCAAAGCCGAAGATGAACAGGCAGAACAGCGCGGTGATGAAAGTGGAATATTTTTTGCTCATGCCGACACCTCCTTAGAAGCGGAAATACAGGAACGGGTTATAGGTGCCGTCCACCAGGTAGGCGGTGGTGAATACCAGCCCCGCCAGCATCAGCACCGGGAAGGCGGCCAGCCGCGCCCGCTCCGGCAGCCTGCGCCAGAGGCTTTTGCCCAGCGGCGTGGCGGCCGCGATGGCGATGGCCAGGATGGGCAGGTAGTTGCGCAGATAGTAGAGGAAATCCGCATCCAGCGCCGCCGCCCCAAAGCCGAACATGGCGGCCAGGTACGGGCCCATGGCGGAGAAATCCTCCACGGCGAAGATGGCCCAGCCCACAACGGCGATGACAATGCCGTACACGTGGGCCAGCCACCCGGGGATCTTGTCCAGCGCCTTGCCCAGCCACAGCTTTTCCAGCGTGATCCACACAAACCAGTACAGGCCCCAGAGCAGGAAGTTCCAGCTGGCCCCATGCCAGATGCCGGTGGCCGCCCAGACAATGAGCAGATTGAACACCATCCGGCCCCGGCTTACCCGGCTGCCCCCCAGGGGGAAGTACAGGTACTCCCGAAACCAGCTGCCCAGGGAGATGTGCCAGCGCCGCCAGAACTCGCTGGCCGACTTGGAGAGATAGGGGTAGTTGAAGTTTTCCAAGAACTCGAAGCCCAGCATCCGCCCCAGGCCGATGGCCATGTCCGAGTAGCCGGAGAAGTCGAAGTAGAGCTGGAGGGAGAAGGCGGTGATGCCCAGCCACGCCCCCAGGGTGGTGAGCTGGCTGGAGGGCGTGGCCAGATACACATCCCACAGCGGGCCCAGGGCGTTGGCAAGCAAAACCTTTTTACACGCCCCGATGGTGAAGCGCTGCACGCCGGAGGCGAATTTCTCCACCGTATGGTCCCGGTGCTCCAGCTGGCCGTCCAGGTCCTTATATTTGATGATGGGCCCGGCGATGAGCTGGGGGAACAGGGTGACGAAGGCGCCGAAGGTGACGATGTTCTTCTGGCAGCGGGCGTCCCCCCGGTACACGTCGATGGTGTAGCTCATGGTCTGGAAGGTATAGAAGGAGATGCCGATGGGCAGGGTGAAGGGGATGGAGCCGCCGGGCAGGGGGAGGCTGTCAATGACGGGCAGGAAGCCCAGGCCCACCGCCGCCAGGCTGCCGGCGATGAAGTTGTAATACTTGAAGAAGCCCAGCAGCAGCAGGTTGAACACCACCGACGAGGCCACCGCCATGCGTGCGCCCCTGTCATTGCCCGCCGCCTTGCAGCGGGTGACGATGCGCCCGTGGGAGTAGTCGATGGCGATGGAGAGGAACATGATGAGCACGTACACCGGCTCGCCCCAGCCGTAGAAAATCAGGTTGACGATGAGCAGCACCAGATTGCGCCAGCGCAGCGGGGAGATATAGTAGAGCGTGAGCACGATGGGGAAGTAGAGGAAGAGAAAATACGGGCTGGAAAATATCACGGGCCTTCACCTCGCCGGAAAGATTTTGGGGCTGATTTTGAAAGGGGGAGCGGCAGCGCCGCTCCCCCTGGGTATTCGGTATCAGAAGAGCGCGTTGAATGCCGCCACAATGTCGTCGCAGTTCTCGTGAACCACCATCATGACGTAATTCCCGTTGGACACCACCCGTGAGTTATTGGTCCACTGCTCGGTGGGCCCGGGATACAACGCGCCGCCGGGGCCCTCGCCGTCCCCCACCATATAGTCGATGCGGGCCTGGAAGATGGCCTTCACCGTGTCCACATCGGCGCTGTCCTTCACCTGCACCAGGCCGAACTCGCCGTTATTCATGGACATCATGGTGATATAGACCAGGCACTGCTGGGCGTCGATGGCGCTCATCCCGGCGTAGTAGCCGTCCAGCAGCTCGGTGGAGGCCAGCTCCAAAAAGCCGAACTCATACTGGCCGGTGATGTTGGAATAGAAGGCCGCCAAATCCACCCCATCCCCAGTCTCGGGTGCGGGGGTGGCCTCCGGTACAGGCGCTGGGGCCGGGGTGGGGGTGGGCGCCGGAGTGGGCTTGAGTGTGGGAGTGGGTTCGGGCGTGGTGGGCAGGGGCTTGAGGGAGGGGTTCTCCACCGGGCCCGTGGAGGGCTCCTCGCTGGGTTCCACGGAGGGCTCAGCGGAGGGCTCGGCGGAGGGCTCCTCGGACGGCTCCGGGCTGGGGGTGTCAGAGGGCTCCTGGGTGGGGTCGGGATCGCCCAGGGGGCCGTCGGTGACGGCGGGATCGGTGGGGATGACGCTCTCCTGGGCGGCGCGGTCGCTGCACGCGGCCAGGAGGGAGAGCGCCAGGGCGGCGCACAGGGTCATGGCAAGAATACGCTTTTTCATATGTCACAGAACTCCTTTAATAGCTTGATTGCTTATGTTGCTGCGCTGTGCAGGCGGCTGACGCCGGGACGCTTTCACTCCGGCCCGGCCTGCGGGGCGCTGCGCGCCCCGTCGCCCGGCTTCGCTGCGCTCCAAGCCCCTTGCAGCCGCCTGCTCCGCGCCGTTTACGCGAACAGGGCGTTGAACTCCTCCACAATGGCGTCCGCGTCGTCGTGGCAGACCAGCATGATATAATTGCCGTTTTCCACCACCTGGGCGCTGCGCTGCCACATCTCCACCTCCTCGGGGTAGTTGCCCGGGCCGTCGGTGCTCTTGGCGTCGACGCGGGCCTGGAAGATCTCCTTCACCTTGGCCGCGTCCTCGGTGCTCTTGGCCTGGGCCAGGGCCAGCTCCCCGCCGCTGAAGGAGATCATGGGCAGATAGACCTCCGTCTGCTCCAGGTCCATGTCCTTCAGGCCGGGGTAGTTGTTTTCCAGCATGATGGCGCCCAGCTCCTCATCGGCGGGGTCGGCCTTCTCCAGAGAGGCGAACGGATGGCTTGTCTGGACGCTCTGGGCAAAGGCGGCCAGATCCACAGGCTCCGCGTCGGGGCTGGGGGAGGGGCTGCTGCTGTCCGGCTTGGGGGCGCAGGAGGCCAGCAGGGTCAGGCACAGCACAGCGGCAGTGCACAGGGAAACGAGCTTTTTCATAACGGCATTCTCCTTAAAATAATCAAATTTTTGCGCTGCGGGAACCAAAACGCCGGACCGCACGGGCCGGGACAGGCCGGAGGGCGCGCCATGCGTCCTATAGTCTGCCCGGTTTGGCGGATTTCCTTGCGTCTAGGGCTCGTTTGAAAAATGCCAACATGCCCAAACGACAGGTCTTTTTCCGCCATATGCCGTTGATTTGACTTGAAATACACAAAGTATTTTGGCGTCAAACCGCCTTGTCTGGCGAAAGAATCCCTTGCCGCCGGGCACACCGTCAATGTTCAAACAGCGCCTAGCGGTTCTCGATATGGCCCCGGATGCGCTGGGTAATCATATCCAGCGCCACCAGGTTGTGCCCCCCGGCCAGCACCACGATGTCGGCGTACTGGCGCGAGGGCTGGACAAACTGCTCGTGCATGGGCTTGACGGTGTTGAGGTACTGGGAGATCACCGAGTCCAGAGAACGGCCCCGCTCCTTCACGTCCCGAAGGATGCGGCGCAGTATGCGCACGTCGGCGTCGGTGTCCACGAAGATCTTCACGTCCATCAGCTCCCGCAGGGCCGGATCGGCGAAAATGAGGATGCCCTCCACGATAACCACCTTGGTGGGGCGCACCTCCACCGTTTCCTCCGAGCGGTTGTGGATGGAGTAGTCGTACACCGGGCTGCGGATGGCCTGCCCCGCCGCCAGCTTCCGAAGGTCGTCCACCATCAGGCCGGTGTCGAAGGCGTCCGGGTGGTCGTAGTTCAGCGCCGCCCGCTCCTCATAGGTCATCCCCACGTGCTTTTTATAGTAGTTGTCGTGGTAGACCACGGATACGTCCGCCCCGAAAGCGTCCTGAAGCCTGCGGGTCAAGGTGGTCTTGCCCGAGCCGGTGCCCCCGGCAATGCCGATGATCATGGTGTCCATACGCTCATCCTCCCCGTTTGTATGCGCCGCCGCGGCAATTTGCCGCTATTGTAGCACAGGCGGGGGGAAATGGCAACCTCTGCCGCCGGGCCGCACGAATTCAGCCCGTCCTATTGACAATACCCGCCGCCCGGCCGGAGGGTTGCACGGGAGATAAAAAATTCCGCCCGGCCCGGGGAATTCTGGCCCCTGTTTCTAATAAATCTGGAAAATCAGAGGGATGCTGTTCAATGTGCCAGCAAAAACGGGTAAATTTTTGACGGTTTCGCCACATTTTCTCTTGCTATTTTTTTGGCAAGCGTCTATAATGTGCATGGTCGAGAGAGGATTTGGGGGAACATATGGTCAATATCGTGTTAGTTGAGCCGGAAATCCCGCAGAACTGCGGCAATATCGCCCGTACCTGCGCCGCCACCCGCTGCCGCCTCCATCTGGTGGAGCCCCTGGGGTTTGACATCAGCGAAAAGGCGGTGAAGCGGGCGGGGCTGGATTACTGGCCGATGGTGGACCTCACTGTTTACCAAAGCCTGGAGGAGCTGTTTTCCCGAAACCAGGTGGACGACCTCTGGCTGGCCACCACCAAGGCCCCCCAGGACTATTCCCAGGCCCGGTTTTCAGACGGGTGCTGGCTGTTCTTCGGCAAGGAGACCGCGGGCCTGCCCGAGGCGTTCCGGCTGGCCCATGCCCGGCGCTGCATCCGCATCCCCATGCGCGGGGACGCCCGCAGCCTGAATCTGGCAAATTCGGTGGCGGTGCTGGCCTATGAGGCCCTGAGACAGCAGGGCTTCCCGGGGCTGAGCGGGACGGGGGAGATGGCGGCGGGAAGCGCGCAGCCGCGGTGAGCAGCGCGGATGGACCGAAGCAAGGGCAGGCGATGGGGCCGCAGGCCCCAGAGGCCAGCCCGAGGCGTAGGGAAGCCGCGCGTGGCGAACAGGCGCAGCCGTCGTGAGCGGAGGGCCCGCAGAGCCCGTTTTTTAAGCTGATAACACTTCAAATTGTAATACTGAAAGGAGCTAGATTACCATGAATTACAACAAGAAGACGGTCAAGGACATCGACGTGAAGGGCAAGAAGGTTCTTCTTCGCTGCGACTTCAACGTGCCCATGGCCAAGGACGGCAGCGGCGTCATCACCGACGACAAGCGCATCCGCGCCGCCCTGCCCACCATCCAGTACCTGCTGGAGCAGGGCGCGGCGGTCATCGCCTGCTCCCACATGGGCAAGCCGGTGGCCACCTTCGACAGCTACAAGAAAAAGCAGCTGGAGAAGGGCAAGGATGAGGCGTCCATCACCGAGGAGAAGTGGAAGAAGTCCCTGGCCGAGCTGCGCATGGAGCCGGTGGCCGCCCGCCTGGGCGAGCTGCTGGGCCAGGACGTGATCCTGGCCGACGACGTGGTGGGCCCCGACGCCACCGCCAAGGCCGCCGCCCTCAAGCCCGGCGAGATCCTCCTGCTCCAGAATACCCGCTTTGAGAAGGGCGAGACCAAGAACGACCCGGAGCTGGCCAAGAAGATGGCCGCCATGGCCGAGGTGTACGTGTCCGACGCCTTCGGCGCGGTCCACCGCGCCCACGCCTCCACCGCCGGCGTGGCCGACTACCTGCCCGCCGTGTCCGGCTTCCTGATCCAGAAGGAGCTGGACTTCATCGGCGGCGCGCTGGCCAATCCCAAGCGCCCCCTCGTGGCCATCCTGGGCGGCTCCAAGGTGAGCTCCAAGATCGGCGTCATCAACAACCTGCTGGAGATCGCCGACACCATCATCATCGGCGGCGGCATGGCCTACACCTTCTCCGCCGCCCAGGGCGGCCAGGTGGGCGATTCCCTGCTGGAGGAGGACTGGAAGGACTACGCTAACGACATGGTGAAGAAGGCTGCGGACAAGGGCGTGAAGCTGCTGCTCCCCGTGGACACCGTGACCGCCGACAAGTTCGCCCCCGACGCCGAGAGCAATGTGGTCAAGGCCGGCCAGATCCCCGACGGCTGGCAGGGCCTGGACATCGGCCCCGAGACCGTGAAGCTCTATTGCGACGCAGTGGCCGACGCGGGCACCGTCATCTGGAACGGCCCCATGGGCGTGTTCGAGTTTGAGAAGTTTGCCGCGGGCACCAAGGCCGTGGCCGAGGCCCTGTCCAAGACCAGCGCCATCACCATCATCGGCGGCGGCGACAGCGCGGCGGCGGTGCAGCAGCTGGGCTACGCCGATAAGATGACCCATATCTCCACCGGCGGCGGCGCCTCCCTGGAGTTCATGGAGGGCAAGGAGCTGCCGGGCGTAGCCTGCCTGCTGGACGCATAAACACACTTTTTCAAATAAAAGAAGGGAGTTCCACAAATGAACCTCAAGTACCGCAAGACCATCATCGCCGGCAACTGGAAGATGAACAAAACCCTCACCGAGGCCAAGGCGTTCGCCGAGGCCATCAAGCCCCAGCTTGGCCGCCATAAGTGGTGCGAGGTGGTGCTGTGCGTCCCCGGCGTGAACATCCCCGGCGCGGTGCGCCTGTTCAAGGACACCCGGGTGTCCATCGGCGGCGAGACCTGCCACTACGAGGCCAGCGGCGCCTTTACCGGCGAGGTCACGGTGGAGATGCTCAAGGACGTGGGCGCCAAGTATGTCATCATCGGCCACTCCGAGCGGCGGCAATACTATAACGAAACCGATTTCACCGTGAACAAGAAGGTCCACGCCGCCCTGGAGGCCGGTTTGCGGCCCATCGTGTGCGTGGGCGAGAGCCTGGAGCAGCGGGAGCTGGGCGTCACCAACGAGCTGATCTCCTACCAGGTGAAGGTGGCCCTGGCCGGGCTGAGCGAGACCCAGGTGCGCCGGGTGGTGGTGGCCTACGAGCCCATCTGGGCCATCGGCACCGGCAAGACCGCCACCGCCGAGCAGGCGGGCGAGGTGTGCACCCACATCCGCACCATCATCCGCAAGCAGTACGGGGCCCGGGTGGCCCGCGCCGTCACCATCCAGTACGGCGGCTCCATGAACGCCAAGAACGCCCACGAGCTGCTGGCCCAGCCCGACATCGACGGCGGGCTCATCGGCGGCGCGGCCCTGAAGCCCGACGACTTCATGGCCATTATTAACGCGGCCAACCAGGAATAAGAAGCGCGAGGATAGACGCGCCCCGGCGGATGGATCGGGGCGAGGGTGGGCGCAGGGCCGCGCAGCGGCCCGGAGGCCAACCCGAGTCGGAGCGAAGCCGCCGGGAAGAGCGCGTCCAATCCGAGCGTGACAGCGTCGCCGCAAGCGCCATATCGTTCGCTTCCGCCCTTGGCGAAAGCTCACTTATTTTGCTGCGGCTCCTTTCCCCACAAAGCCAGATTCCGGCTTTGTGGGGGCCCCATGGAGCGGCATGACAAGAGGTATTTGAATGAAAACACCTACCACACTCATCATCATGGACGGCTATGGGCTGTCCACCTCCGCCGCGGCGGGGGACAACGCCATCAAGGCCGCCCACACCCCCAATCTGGACCGCATTTTCGCCGGGAACCCCACCTGTAGGCTGTCCGCCTCCGGGCTGGACGTTGGGCTCCCCGACGGCCAGATGGGAAACAGCGAGGTGGGCCACACCAACATCGGCGCAGGCCGGGTGGTGTTCCAGGATCTGCCCAAGATCACCAAGGCCATTCAGGACGGGGACTTTTTTGAGAACCCCGCCTATAAGGACGCCATGCTGGCGGCCAAAAACGCCGGGAAGGCGGTCCACATTTACGGCCTGATGTCCAACGGCGGCGTCCACAGCCACATCACCCACATTGAGGCGGCGGTGAAGATGGCCCACGGCCTGGGCTGCCCCAGGATTTTCGTGCACTGCTTCATGGACGGGCGCGACGTGCCCCCCACCTCCGGCAAGGACTTTGTGGCCCAGATGAAGCAGGCCTGCGACCGGTACGGGGCCCAGATCGCCACCATCTCCGGGCGGTACTACGCCATGGACCGGGACACCAACTGGGACCGGGTGGAGCGCGCCTATAAGGCCATGGTGTACGGCGAAAGCGAGCAGCGCTTCATCGGCGACCCGGTGGGGGCCATGCAGGCCAGCTATGACGCCGGCGTCACCGACGAGTTCGTGCTGCCCGTCGTCACCGCCGAAGACGCGGAGATCGGCGAGGGGGATGCCATCATCTTCATGAACTTCCGTCCCGACCGGGCCAGGGAGATCACCCGCACCTTCGTGGACCCAGATTTCACCGGCTTTGAGCGCAAAAAGGGCTTCTTCCACGTGAACTACGTGTGCACCACCTCCTACGACGCGTCCATGCCCAACGTGGCCATCGCGTTCCCCAAGGAGAGCCTGAACAACATCTTCGGGGAGTATATCGCCCAGCAGAACATGACCCAGCTGCGCATCGCCGAGACGGAGAAGTACGCCCACGTCACCTTCTTCTTCAACGGCGGCATGGAGCAGGTGTTCTCCGGCGAGGACCGCTGCCTCATCCCCTCCCCCAAGGTGGCTACCTATGACCTCCAGCCTGAAATGAGCCAGCCCCAGGTCACCGCCGAGGCGGTGGAGCGCATCAAAAGCGGCAAGTATGACGTGGTGATCCTCAACTTCGCCAACTGCGACATGGTGGGCCACACCGGCGTATTCGACGCCGCAGTCAAAGCCGCCGAGGCGGTGGACGACGGCGTGGGCCAGGTGGTGGCAGCCACCCGGGAGATGGGCGGCGTGGCCATCATCACCGCCGACCACGGCAATGCCGAGCATATGGCGGAGGCTGACGGCTCCCCCTTCACCGCCCACACCACCAACCTGGTGCCCTGCTGCGTGGTGGGCGCGGACGTGAAGCTGCGGGACGGCCGCCTGGCCGACCTGGCCCCCACCATGCTGGACCTGATGGGCCTGAACAAGCCTGCTGAGATGACGGGCGAGACCCTGATTGTAAAATAACCACCTGTCCCCGTCCCCTTGCGTAGGGGCGCACACCATGCGCCCGGCCCCCGGCCATCCCCTTCGGGCGCGCGGTGTGTGCCCCTACAGAGGGGTTTGCACCATTATGAGATTGCGAAAATTGAAAGGAGCTTGATTCCCATGAAACAGATGCTTGAAATTGTTGATGTCCTCGGCCGTGAAATTATTGACTCCCGCGGCAATCCCACCGTCGAGGTGGAGGTCGTCCTGGAGGACGGCACCATGGGCCGTGCCGCCGTGCCCTCCGGCGCTTCCACCGGCGTGCACGAGGCCTGCGAGCTGCGCGACGGCGACAAGGACCGCTACCTGGGCAAGGGTGTGGAGAAGGCCGTCAGCAATGTGAACACCGAGCTGGCCGAGTGCCTGATCGGCATGAACGCCCTGGACCAGGTGTCCATCGACAAGGCCATGATCGAGCTGGACGGCACCCCCAACAAGGGCCGCCTGGGCGCCAACGCCATTCTTGGCTGCTCCCTGGCCGTGGCCAAGGCCGCCGCTGAGAGCATGGGCACCAGCCTTTACAACTATATCGGCGGCGTCAACGCCAAGACCCTGCCCGTCCCCATGATGAACATCCTCAACGGCGGCGCGCACGCCACCAACAACGTGGAGATTCAGGAGTTCATGATTATGCCCGTGGGCGCCTGCTGCTGGAAGAAGGCCCTCCAGATGTGCGCCGAGGTGTTCCACCAGCTGAAGAAGACCCTGAAGGACAACGGCACCCCCGCCGCCGGCGTGGGCGACGAGGGCGGCTACGCCCCCAACCTGAAGAAGGACGAGGACGCCCTGAAGGTCATTGTGCAGGCCATCTCCGAGGCCGGCTACAAGCCCGGCGAGGACTTCATGATTGCCATCGACGCCGCCTCCTCCGAGTGGTGGAACGACGAGGAGAAGTGCTACGTCCAGCCCAAGTCCGGCAAGAAGATGACCCAGCAGCAGCTGGTGAACATGTGGAAGAAGTTCGCCGACACCTACCCCATCATCTCCCTGGAGGACGGCATGGCCGAGGACGACTGGGAGGGCTGGGCCATGCTCACCAAGGCCATCGGCTCCAAGGTGCAGCTGGTGGGCGACGACCTGTTCGTCACCAACGTGGAGCGCCTGTCCGACGGCATCGCCAAGGGCGTGGCTAACTCCATCCTCATCAAGGTCAACCAGATCGGCACCCTGACCGAGACCCTGGACGCCATCCAGATGGCCAACCGGGCCGGTTACACCGCCATCGTGTCCCACCGCTCCGGCGAGACCGAGGACGCCACCATTGCCGACATCGCTGTGGCCACCAACGCCGGCCAGATCAAGACCGGCGCTCCCAGCCGTACCGACCGCGTGGCCAAGTACAACCAGCTGCTGCGCATCGAGGAGGAGCTGGGCGACGCGGCGATCTACCTGGGCAAGAAGGCTTTCTTCAACGTGGAGTAAAGAAAAGCGGCAAAGTGCTGGGGGAGCCCAGCTCGGGGGCCCCATCGGAGCCCAGCAAAGCGGATCCGATGGGGAAAGGAGGAGCAGCGAAATGACTGTCCGCCTGCCGCCAGGCAGGCGGACGGGATATGGAGCTTGCGACGACGCGGGCGACGTGGCGATCTACCTGGGCAAGAAGGCTTTCTTCAACGTGGAGTAAAGAAAAGCGGCAAAGCGCTGGGGGAGCCCAGCTCGGGGCCCTACAGCAGTTTCGGGCGGCGGAGGTATCCTCCGCCGCCCTTATTTACGTGAAATGGGAGAAAGAGAATGTCAATTCAGCGAGTGAAGGAATATTTCCGCGCCCTGGGCATGGAAGGGCGGGTACTGGAGTTGGACATGTCCAGCGCCACGGTGGAGCTGGCGGCCCAGGCGCTGGGGTGCCGGCCCTGCCGCATCGCCAAAACCCTGTCCTTCCTGGTGGAGGGACGCCCCATCCTCATCGTGGCCGCCGGGGACGCCAAGGTGGACAACCCCAAATACAAGGCCCGGTTCGGCACAAAGGCCAAAATGCTTACCCCCCAGGAGGCGGAGGAGCTGGTGGGCCATGCGGTGGGCGGTGTGTGCCCCTTCGCTGTCAACGGGGGCGTGACGGTCTATCTGGACGAATCCCTCAAGCGGTTTGAGACGGTGTTCCCCGCCTGCGGCAGCAGCAACAGCGCCATTGAGCTGTCCATCCCCGAGCTGGAGCGGTATTCCGGCTTTGAGAGCTGGGTGGACGTGTGCAAGGGCTGGCAGGAGCTGTGAGCATGTAAAAAAACGGCGCGGGAGAACTCCCGCGCTGTCTCAGTCCGTCGAAAAAGGCTTTGCCTTTTCCGACGGGAAAAGCTGCGGCCTCATGCGCGCACTCACTGTCCGCCTGAGGCGGCCAACTCGCGCACTGTTCGGCCGAGAAGTGTTTTCCCCGACGCACAGGCCGCCGGGGAAAACGGATTTCATTTTCTTCGCGCCTGCGGGCGCGAACTCTGCGAGGCTTTTTCCACAAGCTCAGACGGCACGGAAGTTCTCCCGCGCCGTCTTGCCCTATATAGGGCGTGTTTGCAAACCGCCTTGTCCGGCGAAAAAGTCCTTTTTTTGAAGTGCGGTGATTACAATCCCGTCAGGTCGAAGGCGGGGATGAAGCCTTCCCCGCTGGAGCCCAGCTCCTGGACATAGCCCGTCAGCCCCAGGCCCTCCATGTAGGCCCGGGCGGCGCGAAGCTCCGACGGGCGCAGGGGCCTGCCCAGCTCCGGGAAGCCGTCCGGCGGCCCCACCGGGGTGTACTGGGCCATGAGGGAGAACAGCACCGCGCCGGGCGGGAAGGCTTCCGCCACCCAGTCCATCACCCGTTTGGCCTCGCCCACGTGGCCGGGCAAAATGAGGTGGCGGATGAGCACGCCGCTTTTCAGCAGCCCCCCCTCGATGCGCGCCGGGCCCCGCTGGCGGTACATTTCCAGGATAGCGGCCTGGGCAGCCTCGGGATAATCCGCCGCCCCGGAGTATTTTTTCGCCAGGGCGGGGGTGAGGTATTTCAGATCCGGCAGGTACACGTCTATCCTGCCCTCCAGGGTGCGCAGCGCCGGGCGGCGCTCGTAGCCGCCGCTGTTCCACACCACCGGCAGGCCGCCGGGTACGGGGCGCTCCAGCACCTTGGCCAGCACGTGGGTGAAGTGGGTGGGGGTGACCAGCTCGATGCAGGCGGCCCCCTGGTCCGCCAGCCGCCCAAAGACGGCGTATAATTCATCCGGCGTCAGGGCCTTGCCAAAATTCTCCCGGCTGATGGGGCGGTTCTGGCAGAACACGCAGCCCAGGGTGCAGCCGGAGAAGAAAACCGTCCCCGCCCCGGTTTGGCCGGAGATGCAGGGCTCCTCCCAGAAGTGCAGCGCCGCCCGGGCGCACACCGGCAGGGAGGGCATCCGGCAGAAGCCCTCCCCGTGAAGCTCGTCCCGCAGGGCCCCGCACTGCCGGGGACAGAGGGTGCAGATCATGGCGCCGCGCCTCCTCGTTACGCTTCGCCCGGCTGCGGCGGCTGCGCGCCCCAGCCGGGCCCCAGATTGCCCGCTTTCCAGTGCCGCCGGCATAGGCCGATGTAGCAGTCGTTGGCCCCCAGCACCACCTGCTCCCCCTCCCGGAGCACCACACCGCGGGCGTCAAACCGGGCGTTGCAGATGGCCTTTTTGCCGCACCAGCAGATAGTCTTGACCTCCTCGATGATGTCGGCGCAGGCCAGCAGGGCCTCGGAGCCGGGGAACAGCCGCCCGCTGAAGTCCGCCCGCAGGCCGTAGCAGATCACCGGCACGTTCAGCTCGTCCACAATCTCCGTCAGGTAGTCCACCTGGGCGTGGGTGAGGAACTGGGCCTCGTCCACGATGATGCACTGGTGCCGCCTGATGGCCGGGTGCGTCATCTGCTCCAGCTCCTCGAACCAGACGCAGGGGAAGCTGAGCCCGATGCGGGAATTTACCACCTGCGTCCCCTCCCGCTGGTCGATGGCGGGCTTCACCATCAGGGCGCTCTGGCCCCGCTCCTCGTAGTTATAGCGCACCATCAGCGCGTTGGCCGACTTGCTGGATCCCATCACGCCGTAGCGGAAATACAGCTTTGCCATGTCACGTTCCCCCATTCAGTCTCTCATTCACCGCACGCAGCGCCCCCTCAAAGGCGCTGGGCAGGGCGTATTTTTCCTCCAGCTGGGCCCGGCCGGCCCACACCCAGCCCTCCGGCAGGGCGTCCGACCCCGCCTCCACCGTGCGCAGGGTCATGTGCCATTCAATGTGGGTGAAAATATGCCTGGCCTGTCCGGCGTACTGCTGGGACAAAGCCTCAACGCCCCATTGCGGGGGCAGCGGGCCGTCCCCCGGCTCGCTGGGAAACTCCCACAGCCCGGCCAGAAGGCCACGCCCCGGGCGGCGGCGCAGGGCTGCGCGGTTTTCCCAAAAGATGAGCCACACCGTCCGCTCCTCCACCCGCCGGGGCTTTTTGGGGGCCTTGACCGGAAGCTCTCCGGTGCGGCCATGGGCCAGGGCGGCGCACAGGGACCTGCCGGGGCACCTTTCACACAGCGGCGCGCCGTTGGGCAGGCAGACCGTGGCCCCCAGCTCCATCAGCGCCTGGTTAAAGGCCCCCGGCGCGCCCACGGGGATGACCTGCGCCACCGCCTGGGCCACCCGCTTTTTCATCTGGGGGGTGGAGATGTCCCCGCCGTCCCCGCAGAGCCGGGCGTATACCCGCAGGACATTGCCGTCCACAGCGGGCACCGCCTGCCCCAGGGCGATGGAGCAGACGGCCCCGGCAGTGTAGTCCCCCACCCCCGGCAGGGCGCGCACTGCGGCGTAATCGGAGGGGAATGCGCCGCCGTATTCCTCCACGATGATCTTGGCGGCCCTTTGCAGGTTCCGGGCCCGGGAGTAGTACCCCAGCCCCTGCCACAGCTTCATCAGCCGCTCCTCGGGCAGGGCGGCCAGGGCGGGAATGTCCGGGGCCTGGCGTAAGAACCGATTGTAGTAGTCCAGCACCGCCGCCACCCGGGTCTGCTGGAGCATAATCTCCGACAGCCACACGTGATAGGGGGTGGGGTCGTCCCGCCAGGGGAGGGGCCGGGCGTTGTCCCGAAACCACTCCAGCAGGGGGACGGCGAGCTGCTCCAGTGTGTCCATGGCGCGCCTCCCGGTCCGGCGGGGAGGTGTCAAATCCCCCCGGCATTTCTGATGTTTTTCCACTATACCACAAAAAGGGCGGAGTTTCAACGGCGGAAGGGGACGGTTTTCCGGGAGGCTCCCTTGTAATTTTTCCGATGGTCTGATACAATAAGAAGCTGTACCAATAGCCTTAGCACCCAGCTTTACGGCCCAAATTGCCGCCGGCTGCGTTGAAAAATCTTGAAATACACCAAGTATTCCCGCGATTTTTCGCCTTGTCACCGGCAAGTTTGGCTTGTGAATCTGAATACTTCGGCTATTGGTACAGCTTCTAAAAAACCGCGTGTGCGGGAAATGGAATATCAAAGGGGAGCGGGACATGAAAAAGCAGGTGACGGCTGCGCTGCTGGCGCTGGCGTTGGTGGTGGGATTGCTGCACGGGACGGCCCTGGCGGCCCAGCCGGTGGGGGAGGCCGCCCGGGCGGGGCTGGCGGGCAGATGCCTGACCGGCGTGGACCGGGAGGTGTACCAGGTGCTGCGGGACGAGGTGGAGAAAATTGCCGATGGGGCCAGGAGCAGCACGGTTATCCGCATTCCAGACCTGGACGGCCTGTCCTGGAGCCTGGCGGAGCTGGGGATGGAGGGCAAAAGACAGCAGGCGGTGGTGGACAAGCTGGACGAGATGCTGGGCCAGACCCTGGATCTGGATCGGGTGTACGCCGCTTTGTCGGCGGACTGCCCCTATGAGCTGTATTGGCGGGACTTGCAGTACGGCTGGTCCTATAGCCGGGTCGTGGGCAGCGGACGGGGGGAGATACGCAGCCTCACCATCACCATCAAGGTGGCCCAGTCCTACCGGGGGGGCGGCGACACCATGGTGGACCCCCAAAGGGCGGCCCAGGCAAAGCGGGCGGTGGACAGCGCCCGGGCCATTGTGGAGCGGTACCGGGAGCTGAGCGACTATGAAAAGCTGGACGCCTACCGCCGGGAGATCTGCGCACTGGTGTCCTACGACCAGTCCTCGGCGGGCGGGGGCGCCTCCTATGGCGACCCCTGGCAGCTGGTCTATGTGTTTGACGGCGACCCGTCCACCAACGTGGTGTGCGAGGGGTATGCCAAGGCGTTTCAGTACCTGTGCGACCTGACCCGGTTCGACGGGGACGTGACGTGCCGCACCGTGTCCGGGACGATGAACGGCGGCAGCCACATGTGGAATGTGGTGCGCATGGAGGACGGGCTGTGCTATCTGGCGGACGTGACCAACTGCGACGAGGGCGCGGTGGGTGCGCCGGACAAGCTGTTCCTCATCGGCGCGGCGGGGACGGAGGGTGGGAGGACCCACACCGCCGGCAAGACGGTGTATACCTACGGCCCGGAGCAGGAGAACCTGTTTGGGGACGGCTGGACGGCGCTGAGCGGCGGGGATTACGAATACGATCCCGAGGCCGTCCGCCCTGCGGCGGACACGGGCTTTTCGGACGTGAGTCCGGGGGCGTATTACGCCCAGGCGGTGGTCTGGGCGGTGGAGGAGGAGATCACCCAGGGGACGGACCAGACCACCTTTTCCCCGGAAAATCCCTGTACCCACGCCGAGATCCTCACCTTCCTGTGGCGGGCGGCGGGCAGGCCGGAGGGCCAGGGGTGGGCCCCCGTCCCCCTCAGCGGGGAGGAGTTTTATGCCCAGGCGGTGTGCTGGGCCGCGGGGCAGGGGGTGATTGGCCATGAGTTCGACCCCGGCACGCTGTGCACAAGGGCGGACGCGGTGAGCTATATCTGGGCTGCCTTCGGCAGGCCGGGCGCACCGGCCAGCACTTTTAACGACGTGCCGCTGGGGGCGGCCTGCGCCCCGGCGGTGGCCTGGGCGGTGGACAGGGGAGTCACCCAGGGGAACCCCGGCGGCGCCTTTGCCCCCGACAGGGTTTGCAGTCGGGGGGAGATTGTCACCTTCCTTTACCGGGCGTACCACTAAAAAAGGCCCGGCCTCCCCGCAGGGAGGCCGGGCCCAGTCCGTCGAAAAAGGCTTTGCCTTTTCCGACGGGAAAAGCTGCGGCCTCATGCGTGCACTCATTGTCCGCCTGGGGCGGACAACTCGCACACTGTTCGGCCAAGAAGTGTTTTCCCCGACGCACAGGTCGCCGGGGAAAACGGATTTCATTTTCTTCGCGCCTGCGGGCGCGAACTCTGCGAGGCTTTATCGACAAGCTCGGCCCGGCCTCCCCGCGGGGAGGCCGGGCCTTCGCCTTTTGTTCAGCGCAGGCAGGCGGCGGCCTGGGCCAGGGCCGCTCCGCCCCCCACCCGGTAGCCGCTGTTGGCGTAGACCGCCCGGCCCAAGCCGTCGCATACCACCGCCAGGGGCGGGGTGTCCGGGTCGCAGGCCAGCCGCCGGGCGAAGTCCTCTATGTCGTAGGCCCAGTCGTCCAGCAATACCCGGGCGGAGGGCCAGCGCCCCAGCACTCCTGCCAGGGTGGGCTGGGCCGCCCCCTCCGGGCGGCGCAGGAGAAACAGCACGTTTACCCCCAGGGCGTCCAGGGCGGGGCGCTGGCCGTCCAGCTCGGAGAGCAGGTGCTCGGTGGGCTCGGCCCCCTCCTCTGCCCACACCAGCAGGGTGGGGCGGCCATTCAAGCGGAAGATGTCGGCTGTCTCCCCGCCGTCCGGGGTGCGGGCGGGGGTGGGCGGCATGGGCAGGCAGGTCAGCGCCTGGGACAGGTCAAAGGGGCGCAGGCACAGCTCCGCGTCCGCCGCCCCGCCGGGGGGGAGGTCCAGCTCCCGCCGGGCGGCGAGCTGACTGCCGTTGGGCAGGCGCACACAGGTGATCAGCCGGTAGCGCCCCGCTGGCAGGGGGATGGCGAGGGCGCCGTCCGTCCAGCCCCCGCCGTCCGGGTACAGGGGCAGCCAGCCCCCATCCGCCCAGCGGGAGAGGGTCCAGTCCCGCCCGTAGGCAGGGGGGCTGCCGGGACAGGTCAGGCGCAGCGTGCCCATCCGCTCCGGGCGGAGGGGGCGGAAGGCCCCGTCCTGCCAGAATTCAGGCGCGCCGTCCAGGGGGCGCAGCCGGGCGGGGACGCCCAGGGCGCGCAGGGCGGCGACCAGCAGCACCCGGCGGCTTTTTTCATCACAGCGCCCCGCCAGCAGCGCCGCCTGGGGCGGCCAGTACAGGGGGCGGTAACAGTATGGGGCCGGGCGCAGGGAGGTGCGCTCCTCCAGCCAGGCGGCCAGGGCGGTGGGGCTGTCCCCCATGGAGGGCAGAAAATCCGGCAGATCCCCCCGCCAGGGGGTCAGCGGCTCCAGGGCTGCCCGGGGACAGGCCAGATACCGCCAGTATACCTCCTCCGGCACGCCGGGGGGAGGGGGAGGAAGATTTTGCAGATGGTCCTCAAGAACGGCGCAGCCGACGTCCCGCAGGTCCTTGGCGGACAGGGTGCGGGCCAGGGCCTCCCGGCGGGGGTCGCCGTCCAGGGTGAGGAAGGCGGCCATCTGGCCGGAATTTCCCCGCGCCCCGCGCAGCAGGTCCTCCCGCCCGGGGAGGGTGCGGGCCTGGCCGGGATGGTACTGCGCCGCCAGCCGCTGCTCCCGGAGGGCGGCGCACCGGGCCAGCTCCTGGGCCCTCTGCCGCTTTTGATCCGGGGTGAGCGGGCGGGCGCGGGCGGGGTCCGGGGCGGGGGCATGTGCGTCAAAGCTCACCCAGCCCGTGTCACCCGCCGGGCGGGAGGCCAGCGGCAGGGTGAGCTCCGCCCCGTCGCAATCCCCCTCGGCCGCAAGGGGCCCCAGGCTGGCCAGCACGTGGACGCTGCCCAGCCCCAGCTCCGCCTGGGCGCAGCCATCCTCCCCGGCGGTGAGGACGGCAATGGTGTGGAAAAAGCCGTCGTTGAGCAGCTGCACCTCAATGCGGGCGCCGGCGGCGGGCCTGCCCTGCGCCAGCGCCCGGAGGGTGACGGTGCGGGTCTGGGCGTACCGGGGGGTCTGGTTATACCAGTACACCCCGCCGTCCCGGCCCAAAGGTTCGCCGTGGAGGGGGGAGGAGCCGGGCCCAAACAGGCGGCTGTGCACCAGCACCGCCCGGGAGGCGGCGGTGTTGAACCAGCCCCGGTCCAGCACCGGCTCGGGCTCACAGGCCCCCAAAAAATGCCACGTTCCATCGCACAGCGCCTCCACCCAGGCGTGGTTGTCGCCGCAATGGGCCCAGCGGGGGGCGTATACCTGCCGGGCGGCGATGCCTACGCTGCGCAGGGCGGACACCAGGAAGGCGGACTCCTCCCCGCACCGCCCGCTGCCGCAGCGGTATACCGTCAGGGGGGAGGCGGTGCGCTCGTCCTGGGCCTGGTAGGAGGCGTGCTCACAGCACCAGCGGTTTACCTCCAGCACCCGCTGCCCGGCGCCGGGCAGATCCCGCACCCTGGGCCACAGCGAGCGGTGGAACAGCCTGCGGTGAAAGGACAGGTCCTCGTCGTTCACCCGGGGGAAAAGGACATAGTGGGCAAAGATCTCCCATTCCAGCGCCCCGCACCAGGGGGCCTGCTCCCGCAGGGCCAGGGCATGGCGGGCGAAGCGCAGGAAGAGGGGGAAGGGGTAGCAGTCCAAATCGCTGTCCGGCAGGTGGTTCCGGAGAAATTCCATAGCCCGGCGCAGCTCCCCGGAGAGGAAGGGGAGCCGCGCCGACCAGCGCTCCTTACGACTCATCGGCCAACCCCCGGCACAGCTCGTACAGGGTGGACACGCCCGCCCCGGTGGCCCCGGCGGTCTGGTACTCCCAGCGGGGCCGGTCCACCCAGGCGGTGCCCGCGATGTCCAGGTGAATCCAGGGCAGGCCCTGGGCAAACGCGCCCACAAACAGTCCGGCGGTGATGGCCCCGCAGCCGTCGCTGGACTGGTTGCACAGGTCGGCCACCGGACTTTCGATCATCTTTTCGTATTCGGGGAAGTGGGGGAGGCGCCAGTACTGCTCCCCGGCCCGGGCGGCGGCGTTTAGCAGGGCGGCGCAGAAGCCGTCGTCGTTGGACAAAAGCCCCGCCGTGGTAAAGCCCAGGGCGGCCACGCACGCCCCGGTGAGGGTGGCGATGTCCACCACCTTTGCCGCGCCCTCCAGCTGGATGGCGTAGGTGACGGCGTCGGCCAGGATAAGGCGGCCCTCCGCGTCGGTGTTGTTCACCTGGATGGTTTTGCCGGACATGGAGCGGATCACGTCGCCGGGGAGGAAGCTGTCCGCCGACAGGCGGTTTTCCACCGCCGGGATGACGGCCACCGCGTTCACCGGGATTTTGTTCTCCGCCAGGGCCAGTAGCGCGCCGCACACCGCCGCGCCCCCGGCCATATCCCCCCGGGTGCCCTTGAGCCCTGCGGCGGTTTTGAGGCAGTAGCCGCCGGTGTCGCAGCACACCCCCTTGCCCACCAGGGCGATGGGGGGGACGCCCTGCTTCCCGCCCCGCCAGCGCAGCACGATAAGCTGGGGCGGATGTATGGCGCTGTCCGCCACGGCGTGGTAAGCCCCCATGCCCAGGGCCCGGGTCCGGGCCTGGTCCAGGAGCTCCACTCCCACGCCCAGCTCCCCGGCGGCCTGGGCCATCCGCCGGGCCATGTCCTCTGGGGTGAGCAGGTTGGCGGGGCAGTTCACCAGATCCCGGGCAAAGCACACCGCACGGGTCACCGCGTCCGCCTGGGCCAGGGCGGCCTCCAGGCCCGATCCACCGGCGAGATAGAGGGCAAAGGGCTTGTCCTCCCCCTGCTTCCAGCTGGGCTGGCGGTAGCAGGCCAGCTCCGCCCCCTGGGCCAGGGCGGCCGCCCCCTCCGGCCCCAGCGCTTTTACCGCCGGGGCGGCGTCCAGCACGGCGCTGTTCACCCCCAGCTCCCGCAGGGCCTTCACCGCCTTGGCGGCGGCGCGGCGGAGGGTGTTTTCAGTGGGCTGCCCGCCCAGGCAGACGGACAGCACGCGCCCCTCCTCCTTCATGCGCAGGGACAGGGCCGCGCCCTCCCCGTTAAGCTCCAACTCCACCCGCCATTGGGCGGATTCCCCTTGCCAAAGTTTGACCACGATGTGTTTCCTCCTCTATTTATCAATGATTGCCGTTTGTTTATAGATGCCGAGCTGGCAGAATCGAAGCGATTATCCCGCCGCTTTCCAGGATATCCCCACGCAGCGCAGCCCCTTTTCCTATGCCCCGGGCCGCAGGCGGATCTCCAGCACCGTGTCGATGGGGTCGGGCAGCGCCGGATCGGGGCCCAGGTCGGCGAAGGCCAGGCCGGGATAGTCGCTGTGCACCCAGCTCTGGGACAGCTTCACCTCGCTGCCGTCCGCCAGGCGGCGGATGGACAAAATGCGGTCCTTATCCACCCCAAACAGGGGGAGAGGGCCCACGGTGTTCTCAAAGATGTGGACGTACAGCCGGTCCCCCCGTCGGGTGTACCGGCCAAAGTCGGGCTTGGGCAGCCCCGCCGGGCCGCAGCCGTAGACGCTTTCCCCGTTTTGGTCCATCCACCGGCCCATCTCCGCCAGCACGGCCAGGGACTGGGCGGGGAAGCGGCCCTGGGCATCGGGCCCCACGTTGAGCAGCAGGTTGCCCCCCTTGGACACGCACTCCACCAGCTTTTTGATGAGCATGGGGGCGGGCTTATAGAAATGGTCCTGGGCGCAGTAGCCCCAGTGGTTGTTCATGGTGACACAGCTCTCCCATACCAGGGGGCGGCCCTGGGCGTCACGCAGGCCGTCCGGCGGGACGATCTGCTCGGGACTGACGAAGTCCCCGTGGAAGGGGGTGGGGGCGCAGGCGGCCAGGGAGCCGAAGCCCTCCCCGCTCACCTCCAGGCGGTTGTTCACCACCACATCGGGCTGGAGTGAGCGCACCATCTCCATCAGCTGGGTCCCCCGCCACGCCTCCCCCCGCAGCTGGTCATAGGAGAAGTCGAACCACAAAAGGTCCAGCTGGCCGTAGTTGGAGCAAAGCTCCCGCACCTGGGCGTGCATGTAGTCCAGGTAGCGGCCGAAATCCCGGCCCTCGTTGGAATACGCCGGGTCGTCCCGCATGGGGTGGTTGCGGTCGCCGTAGTGGGGGAAGTCGGGGTGGCGCCAGTCGATGAGGGAGAAGTACAGCCCGGCCCGCAGCCCGGCCTCCCGGGCGGCGTCCAGGAATTCCCGGACGAAATCCCGGCCCGCGGGGCTGTTGGTGGACTTGAAACCGGTGTACGCGCTGTCGAACAGGCAGAAGCCGTCGTGGTGCTTGGCGGTGAGCACGGCGTACTGCATCCCCGCCCCCTTGGCCGCCGCCATCCACGAGCGCATATCACAGTGCCTGGGGTTGAACTGGGCCATGAGGGGGTCGTAAGCCCCGTTGGGAATGCGCTCCACGCTGCGCACCCACTCCCCCCGGGCGGGGATGGCGTACAGCCCCCAGTGCAGAAACAGGCCGAACCGGGCCTGGGTGAACCAGGCCGTCCGGCGCTCATAGGCGTCCCGGTCAAATACAAAGGACATCAAACCGCCTCCTCTTCAAAGCTATTTTACCGGGTTCTTCCCCGTATGACAAGCCCCTGTTGACAGCAGGGGGCGGGAAATATATAATGTCCAGTACATAACAAAAGGGGGACGGGAACATGGGCAGGATTCTGCTTGAGGTATGCTGCGGCAGCGCGGACGACGTGATTGAGGCCCACCGGGGCGGGGCGGACCGGGTGGAGCTGAACTGCGACCTGTTCCACGGGGGGCTGACCCCCACCCTGGGCTCCCTGCTGGTGGCCAAGCGGGAGACGGGGATGAAGATCATCGCCATGGTGCGGCCCCGGGAGGGGGGCTTCTGCTACACCCAGGCGGAGTTCGCCGCTGCGGTGGAGGACGGGAAGCTGCTGCTGGAGCATGGGGCGGACGGGCTGGCCTTCGGCTTTCTCCGGGAGGACGGCACGGTGGACGTACAGCGCACCAGGGTGCTGGCAGAGCTGTGCCGGGAGAGGGGGAAGGAGCCGGTGTTCCACCGGGCCATCGACGTGACGCCGGACTGGCGCGCGGCGCTGGACGTGCTCATGGAGCTGGGGGTGGCCAGGGTGCTCACCAGCGGCCAGCAGGCCAGCGTGCCCCTGGGGGCGGACACCATCCGGCAGATGGGGGAATACGCCGCCGGGCGCATCGAGATCCTCCCCGGCGGCGGCGTCAACGCCCGGAACCTGGAGTGGGTGGCCGCCCAGACCGGCTGCACCCAGCTGCACATGTCCGGCCACACCGTCCGAAACGACCCCTCCGCCCGGAACGACCGGGGCATCCACTACGGCGGCTGCCTGTATCCCCCCGAGGACAGCTATAAGGTGGTGGACGGGGCGTATGTCTCCGGCGTGGCGGCGGCGCTGAAAAATAAGGCTTGACAATCCCCACCAAAAGGGATATACTTGGCAACGCTGTAAAAATTTTTTGAAAGGAGGCGCGCGATATGTTGAATCAGCTGTTTTTTGGCAAGAAGAATACAGGCAGTGTGGGACTGTTGGGATATTTGCGCGCCTTGGGGATGGACTAATCGGGCTTCCATTCCCGGTCATTTTGTGGTATGCGGCGTCCCTTCTGTCCAAGAAGGGGCGCTTTTTGCGTCCATTGGAAAGGGGTAGAGTATGGAATCACAGACAAAATTGTCCCGGCGGGAAAAGACCGGCATGATTGTGCGCTATCTGCGGGGGTGCTGGGGCTTCTTCGCCGGGGCCGTTGTGCTGGCCTGGATGAACACCGCCTGCAATGCCCTAGTGCCCCAGATCATCAGCTTCACCGTGGACTCGGTGCTGGGGGGCGAGCCCCCCGACCTGCCCGGCTTCCTGCGCCCGCTGATCCCCGTGGATCAGCTGCGGGCCGAGCCCTTGTCCTTTTTGTGGCTGGCGGCGGGGGCGGTGGTGCTGGCGGCGGCGGTGCGGGGCGTTTGCATCTACGGTATGCGCATCAACCTGGCCAAGGGCTCCGAGGGCTTTGTGAAGGGCCTGCGGGACGGCCTTTATAGCCACATCCAGCGCCTGAGCTTTGCCTGGCACACCGCCCACGCCACCGGCGATATCATCCAGCGGTGCACCTCCGACGTGGAGGTCATCCGCACCTTTGTCTGCAATCAGCTGATGGAGGTGGTGCGCACGGTGTTCCTCATCGTGCTCTACTCCTCCATCATGGTGGCGATGAACTGGCGCCTGGCCATGGTGTCGCTGGCCTTCATCCCCATCTCGCTGCTGGCCTCGTGGGTGTTTTACGGCAAGATCTCCACCCGGTTCAAGGCCGCGGACGAGGCGGAGGGCGAGCTGACCACCTGCACCCAGGAGAACCTCACCGGCGTGCGGGTGGTGCGGGCGTTCGGCCGGGAAAAATTTGAGATCGACCGGTTTGGCGAGAAAAACGACCACTTCTCCGCCCTCTGGGTGGAGCTGGGCAGGCTGCTCAGCGTCTACTGGGCGTCGGGTGCGTTCCTCACCGCCGCCCAGGTGATGGCGGTGATCGTGGCCGGGACGGTGGAGGCGGTGAACGGCGGGCTGTCCCTGGGCGATTTCCAGGCCTTCGTCATCTACAACAGCGCCATGGCCTGGCCGGTGCGGTCGCTGGGCCGGGTGCTGTCCGACATGAGCAAGGCGGGGGTGTCACTGGACCGGGTGGGCTACATCCTCCAGGCCGGCGAGGAGAAGGACGGTCCGCAGGCCAAGGCCGCCCGCTTGTCCGGCGATATCGTGTTCGACCACGTCACCTTCGGCTACGAGGGGCAGGAGGTCCTCCGGGACGTGTCCTTCACCATCCCCTGGGGGTCCACCTTCGCCATCCTGGGGGGCACCGGGTCGGGTAAGTCCACCCTGGTCCACCTGCTGGACCGCCTGTATGACCTGGGGGAGGGCCAGGGGAAAATCACCGTGGGCGGCACGGATATCCGGGATATTTCCCGGGAGGAGCTGCGCCGCCAGATCGGCCTGGTGCTCCAGGAGCCCTTCCTGTTCTCCCAGACCATCCGGGAGAACATCGCCGCCACAAGGCCGGACGCCGCGGAGGAGGAGCTGCGCGCCTGCGCCCAGACCGCCTGCGTGGACGAGGCCATCACGGAGCTGGCCGACGGCTGGGACACGGTGGTGGGCGAGCGGGGGGTCACCCTGTCCGGCGGGCAGAAGCAGCGGGTGGCCATCGCCCGGATGCTGCTGCAAAACGCGCCGGTGATGGTGTTCGACGATTCGCTGTCCGCCGTGGACGCGGAGACGGACGCCAGAATCCGCGCCGCGTTGAAGCAGCGCATGTCGGACGCCACCGTTATCCTCATCTCCCACCGGGTAACCAGCCTGATGCAGGCCGACCGCATCCTGGTGCTGGACGGCGGGCGGGTGGCGGACGTGGGCTCCCACGCCGAGCTCATCTCCCGGCCGGGCATTTACAGGGAAATCTATGACATTCAGATGAGCAGCGACGACCGGGCGCTCATTGAGAAGGGGGGCGAGGCGTAATGGCGGCCTTTGACGAGAAAGAGTATACCAAAGCCTTTGACCTGAAGATCTGGAAGCGGCTGTTGCCCATCCTGGCCCGCTACAAAAAGACCATCGTGCTGATGGCCGTGGTCAACGGCCTTACCGCCATGATGGACGTGATCCTTCCCCTGTTTCAGAAGTACGCCATCAGCCGCTTTATCGAGCGGGGGACGCTGGACGGCCTGCCCCTCTACACGGCGGCCTACCTGGGGGTCATCCTGCTGGAGACCCTGATGGTGGTGGGCTGGTCCCGCAAGGCCATGTATGTGGAGATGTATCTGGGCCGGGATATGCGGCGGGATCTGTTCGGCCATTTGCAGACCCTGTCCCTGTCCTTTTACAACGTCACCCCGGTGGGCTACCTCATCACCCGGGTGATGAACGACACCAACCGCATCGCCGGCAACATCGCCTGGAACCTGACGGACATGGCGTGGTCGGTGCTGTACGTGCTGAGCACCTTTGCGGCCATGCTGGCCCTTAACTGGCGGCTGGCGCTGGTGGTGATCCTCATTGTGCCGGCGGTGGCGGCGCTGACGGGCTGTTTCCAGCCCCGCATCCTCCACTGGAACCGGAAGGTGCGCAAGCTCAACTCTAAAATCACCGGCGCCTTCAACGAGGGCATCACGGGGGCCAAGACCTCCAAAACCCTGGTCATTGAAGACCAGAGCATCAAGAGCTTCCAGGAGCTTACCGACACCATGCGGGGCTCCGGCGTGCGGGCCTCCCGGCTCAACGCGGTATATATCCCGCTGACGCTGTTTTTCTCCACCCTGACGGTGGCCATTGTGCTGCTGCGGGGCGGCTACCTGACGGCGGAGCAGGCGCTGGATATCTCCACCCTGGCGGTATTCGTCTCCTACGCCATGGGTATTTTTGAACCCATCCAGATCACCGCCGCCAACCTGGCGGAGTTCATCGCCCTCCAGGCGTCCATCGAGCGGGTCACGGACCTGCTCAATGAGCAGCCCCAGATCACCGATACCCCCCAGGTCGTGGAAAAATACGGCGACTCCTTCAACCCCAAGCGGGAGAACTGGGAGCCGCTGCGAGGGGAGATCGAGTTCAGGGACGTGACCTTCCGCTATCCCGACGGCGGGGACAATGTGCTGGAGCATTTCAGCCTCCACATCCCCGCGGGCACCACGGTGGCCATCGTGGGGGAGACGGGGGCGGGTAAATCCACCCTGGTGAACCTGGCCTGCCGGTTCTTTGAGCCCACCCAGGGGCAGATCCTGATCGACGGACGGGACTACCGGGAGCGCAGCCAGCTGTGGCTCCACTCCAACATCGGCTATGTGCTGCAAAGCCCCCACCTGTTCTCCGGCTCCGTCCGGGAGAATATCCGCTATGGGCGGCTGGACGCCACCGACGCCGAAATTGAGGCGGCAGCCAGGGCCGTGTCGGCGGACCAGGTGGTGGCCAAGCTGGAGCAGGGCTGGGACAGCAACGTGGGCGAGGAGGGCGACCGCCTGTCCACCGGCGAGAAGCAGCTGATCTCCTTCGCCCGGGCGGTGCTGGCCGACCCGCGCATCTTTGTGCTGGACGAGGCCACCTCGTCCATCGACACCCAGACCGAGCAGTATATCCAAAACGCCATCGACCACCTGCTGCAAGACCGCACCTCCTTCCTCATCGCCCACCGCTTGTCCACCATCCGCAAGGCGGATCTGATTCTGGTGGTCCGGGACGGAAAGATTGTGGAACAGGGCACCCACCAATCCCTCCTGCGTGCCCACGGCTATTACCACGACCTGTACAGCAGGCAGTTTGCCGAGGAGAACGCGGCGAAGGTGCTGGGGGCGTAAATTGCGAGGTGGAAAAGTGGAGCTTTGGGATGCGTATGATAAGGACTTTCAAAAAATTGCGGGCAAAACCCTGGTCAGGGGGGAGCTTATCCCCCAGGGTCTGTACCATCTGGTGTGCGATATCATCGTAAGGCACGCCGACGGCGCCTACCTGCTGATGCAGCGGGACCCGCGCAAGCCCTGGGGCGGCATGTGGGAGGCTACGGCGGGCGGCTCCGCCCTGGCGGGGGAGACGCCGCTGGAGTGCGCCGCCAGGGAGCTGCGGGAGGAGACCGGCATTGTGGCCACGGACTTGACGCAGGTGGGCACGGTGATCGACCCGGAGATCCAGCGCGCCATCTATGTGGAGTTCCTGTGCGTCACCGATTGGGACAAGGAGGCGGTGACCCTCCAGGAGGGCGAGACCGTCGATTTCCGATGGGTGAGCCGGGAGGAGCTGCTGGGCATGAAAGCGGATCAGCTGGTGACCCGGCGGATGCAGCAATTCATTGACGAACTGAACAGGCCGTGACAGCGAAAATCGCCCACCGCTCTGCGGTGGGCGATTTTATTACGCCTGTACGTTCACCTGGGGGGCCTCGATGGGGGCGTCCACATCCGCGGCGGCCAGCTGCGCCCCGGCGGAATAGCCCTGGAGCGCGGCGTCCACCGAGGTGATGGCGCCCAGCTGCTCGGCCTGGTGGCGCAGCTCCATTTTGGTGGCGGTGAGCTGGTCGGCATGGCGGTTGGCGATGTCGGTCTCCCGGAAATACCCCGATTCCCGGACGGCCCGCATGGCCTGGCTGCGGCGCAGCTCCTGCTTGATGCGCTGCGCCTCCCGGCGCTTGTTTTCCCGGTCCATGCGTTTCTGGCGGGCCCGGGACAGCTGCTCCCGGGTGAGCTCCAGCTTCTTGCGGCCCGCCCGGCTCACCGCCTTGCGCAGCTGGCCCACGGCGGCCTTGATCTGGTCGGCGTGGTCGGGGTCGGAGCGCCGGGCGGCCTCCAGCTGGACGATGCGGCGGCGGGCGTACCCGGCGGCGGAGCCGGCCTGGGCCGGGGTGCGGGCGCGGCTCAGCCGGGCGTAGGCCTCCAGGGGGGCGTCGCCGTACCGGGGGGAGGTCTTGGCCAGCTTGAACTTTTCCCGCTGGGCGTCGGCCTTTTCCTTGGCGTCCCGGATCATCTCGGTGAGGGAGGTGCGGCTCTCCTCCTGTTTTTTCAGCGACTGGGACAGCAGGCTGCTCTGCTGCTGCTCCTCGCCTGCGTCCTCCCGCCCCACGGCGGAGACGGGCTGAATGGCCATAGCTTACCCCCCCATTCCATCTTCTCTACCCTTTATATCGGCAGGGAAGGGGCAAAAGGAAAGGGGGGACAGCATCATTTTTTCCCAGCCCGGGAGGGCAAAGGCGTGCCGTCCTCCTCCATCCGCCGGAACAGGCGGGTGAGGATGACCGCCGCCGCCGCGGCCAGCGCCACCTCCGCCACCGCCTGGGCGCAGGCCAGGCCGTAGAGGGGGAAGAAGTAGTTGAGGACATACAGGGCGGGAATTTCCAACACAATCTTGCGCAGCAGGGCGAACACCAGGGAGTACCGCCCCAGGCCGCAGGCCTGGAACACGCCCACGGCCAGAAAGTCCAGACACAAAAAGGGCTGGGCCACGCACATGCACCGCAGGAACCGGGTTCCGTAGGCCACCACCGCCCCGGTTTTCATGAACAGGCCGATGAGGGGGCCGGAGGCAAAGAAATAGCACACCGAAACCGTGACCATAAAGGACAGCGAGATTTTTTCCGCGAACAGGACGGCCTTTTTCAGCCGGGGGACGTTCCCGCTGCCGTAATTATAGCTCACCAGCGGCATCAGGCCCTGGGACACGCCCATGGCGATGTACATGGGGATCATGTTGATTTTGTAGGCGATGCCCATGGCGGCGATGGCGTCCGGGCCGAAGACGGCGGTGAAGTTGTTGAGCACCGTCATGCCGGTGACGTTGAGCAGGTTCTGGATGGAGGCGGGCACCCCCACCCCGAACACCCCCCGCACCAGCTCCCGCCGGGGCCGGGCCATGGCGGGCCGGAGGCACACATAGGTCCTGCCCCGCCGGACAAAGAGCAGTACGAAGAAGTACAGGCAGGCAAAGCAGTTGGACAAAAAAGTGGCCAGCCCCGCCCCCGCCGCCCCCATGTCCAGCCCCCAGGGGAGGATGAAGATGGGATCGAGCACGATGTTCAGCGCGCAGCCGCTCATGGAGCCGATGCTGGCGTGGAGGGTAGCCCCCTCCGAGCGCACCAGATAGGCCATCACCACGTTGAGGATGGCGGGGACCGCGCCGCAGAAAACGGTCCAGCGCAGGTAGTCCATGGTGGCCTGGGCGGTGGAGGCGTCCGCCCCCAGCAGCGCCAGCAGGGGGACGCGCAGCGCGGCGGTGAGCGCGGAGAACAGCGCGCCGCACAGCAGGGCGCAGTAAAAGCCGAAGGCGGAGCTGCGGCGCACGGTGTCGTAGTCCTTGGCCCCCAGCGCGCGGCTCATCATGCTGGAGGAGCCCACGCCGAACAGGTTGTTCACCGCGTTGAAGGCCAGCAGCACCGGCGCGGCCAGGGTGACGGCGGAGTTCTGGATGGGGTTTTGGAGCATCCCCACAAAATAGGTGTCCGCCAAGTTGTAGAGCACCATCACCAGCGAGCTGAGCACGGTGGGGACGGACAGGGTGAGCACCGCCCGCGGGATGGGGGTGCTCTCAAAGAGCCGGGCTTTTTTCTCGTCTTCCATGGGGAACCCCCGATTTCGTAAAATAGTTTGCAAAATGGATTATATCACGAAAGAGGGGGAAAGAAAAGGTTCATTATGAACAAGAAAAGGCCCGCCGGAGGGCGAAGCCTTTTAATGCGTCCCCGGAAAGCGCACCTCCATCCACAGCCGTCCCGCCCCGTACCGGGCGGAAATTGTCCCGCCCATGCGCTCGGTGAGCGAGCGGGCGATGGACAGCCCCAGCCCGGTGGAGCCGCGCCCGGTCTCCACGGTGTAGAAGCGGTCGAACAGCCGCCCCACCTGCACCTCGTCCAGCGCCGGGGCGGCGTTGGACAGGGTGATGGCGCCGTCCGGCGACAAAACCACGTCCAGATCCCCGGCGCTGTATTTCAGGGCGTTGGCCAGCAGGTTGCCCAGCACCCGGGACAGGGCGGCCCGGTCCAGGCTGCGCGCCACCCGCTCCGGCGGCAGGGAGACGCGGGGGACGATGCCTGCCTCAATAAACGCCCCATAGAGGGCGGCCACCGCCTCTTCCACCGCGCCGTTCAAATCCACCGCCTCCGGGGAGAGCCCGTCCTCCAGGCTGGCGGCCACCGTGCAGCGCAGCAGCTCCTCAATGAGCCGGCGCATGGCCTGCGCCCGACCGGCGATGAGGGACAGGTAGCGGGCCTGCCGGGGGGTGTTGTCCCCCTTTTCCAGCAGCTCCAGATAGCCGCAGATGGCGGTGAGGGGGGTACGCAGGTCGTGGGAGACGTTGGTGACCGCCTCCTTCAGCTCCCGGTCGCCGCTCTCGTACCGCTGGCGCTGGCGGCGCAGCTCCTTGAGCTGGACGTTGAGCCGGGCCGCCAGCCTGCGGGCGCAGGGGTCCCGGGTGGGTAGGAAGATGGGGTTGTTGGTGTCGGAGGAGAGGCGGTCCCCCAGCTGGTCCGTGATGTCGTCCAGGCTTTTTTGGAGCAGGCGCAGCTGGATGCGCAGGACCAGCGCCAGCGCGGCCAGTCCGCCGCAGATCAGCCAGGGGAGCATGGGATCACCTCGTTTGGGGCGGACTTGCCGCCTATTTCAAATCTTTTCTTTGGAACAGGACGATGCCCGCGGCGGTGGACAGGGCGGTGACGGCCAGCGCCCACAGCGGCATCCAGTGTAAATTCTCCGTCTGCCGGCTGGCGTATTCCACGGCCTGGCTGCTGGGAAGCAGGGCGTAGAGCAGTTTAAAAACTTCCCGCGGCGCGCCGCCCAGATATTGGGGGTTGGGCGTGAGCCTGCCCGGGACAAATTCCCCCCTTGCGTTCCAGAAACCATTTAAATATTCGGGGGCCAGCAGGCGGCTTCGGACGTAGACGGCGGCCAGCAGCAGGAGGAACACGCCCAGGACGCACACCACCGCCGACACGCTTTTCCGGCTGCAATTCATGGCGGCAAGGGTGAACAGGGCGCAAAACGCCGCCATGGCCGCCAGCGAGCCCAGTGTGAGAAGTGCGGCCTGTTGTGCGTCCGCGGCGAGGAAGCCGATCAGCGGCGTGCCCACCGTCAAAGCGGCCAGCATATAGGCCCCGCAGAACAGCGCGGACGCCGCCATGCCCGCCAGCAGGTTGGCCCCATATATGAGGGGACGGGAATGCCCCGCGGCCACCTTGCTGCGAATGGCGCCGCCGCTGTACTCCGCGCCGAGGAACAGGGGGATGAAGACCGCCGTGAGGATACAGGCAAGGATCGGATAGGAAAAGAACGCGCCGTCCAGCGGGATGCTCTCCTCCCGGCTCATCTCATAGTAGTTGAAGGCGATTAGGGCTCCAAGGCCAAAGCTGACCGCCAGAAGCCCCCAGAACAGCACGCTCTTTCTCAGCCGCAGGAAGTTGGCGGACAGCAGATTCCTCATTCCGCCCACCTATTTTAAATTCTTCCGCCGGAACAGCGCCGCCCCCGCCCCGGTGAACAGGACGGCCACCGCCGCGGACAGCCCCATCAGCCGGAGCGGGTTGGTGAAGTTCACATTGCTGTACTGAATGCCCTGGCCCGTGGGCATCAGGTCATAGAGAAACTGGTAGACCTCCCGCTTCATCCCGGTGAGGTAGGCGGGGTTGGGTTCCGGCTTGGCGGGCGCCACCTGGCCGTCTATGCTCATCTCGTAGCCTTGGATAAACTCCGGCGCGTCCAGCATGGAAAGGGTTGTAATTGCCGCCGCCAGGAGGAGAAACACCCCCAGCAGGCACGCCACCGCCGAGGCGGATTTTTTGGAGCAGGTCATGGTGATGAAGGTGAAGATGGCGCAGTACGCCGCCGTCATCACCAGGGAGCCGCCCAAGGCGGCCGCCGTGGCCGCGGCGGGCAGGTCCAGCCCGCCGATGAGGGGGATGCCCACTGCAATACAGGCCAGCAGGTAAGCGGCAGAGAACACCACAGCCGCCCCGAGGCTGGCGATGAGGTTGGCAAAATAGACGCAGACGCGGGAGTGGCCCACAATGAGCTTGTTCCGAATGGCTCCGTCGCTGTACTCGGTGCCGAAGAACAGGGGGATGAACGCGGCCATGACCACGCCCACCACCATGGCAAAGCCGAAAAACACGGAGTTCAGCGACACCTCGAAGTGATACGCCAGATGCTCCCGGAAGCGTATGGCGCACATGAGCACCCCGAAGCCAAAGCTGAGGGCCAGCGTCCCCCAGAACAGCACGCTTTTTTTCAGCCGCAGAAGGTTGGCGCTGAGCAGCTTAGTCATGGGAACCACCTCCCACCAGATTGACGAAATAGCTCTCCAGGCTCTCGTCCTGCTCCTGGGCGGAGAACAGCTCGCAGCCCTCCCCGTCCAGCGCCCGGCTGAGCTGGGAGATGTTCAGCTGGGCGAACACGTCCGCCTGCCCGTCGGACAGGATCTTATACTCCGTCCCCATGCCGTCCAGCACCCGGGCCAGGATGCGGGTGTCGCTGACCTGCACCCGCAGGCACTTGCGGCAGGCGGCCTCCAGCTCCCGGGCGGACAGCTCCTTGACGATGCGGCCCGCGTCGATAAACCCGTAGTGGGTGGCCAGCTTGGAGAGCTCGTCCAGAATGTGGGAGGAGATGAGCACGGTGATGCGCCGCTCCCGGTTGAGCTTGAGGATGAGCTCCCGGATGTCGATGATGCCCTGGGGGTCCAGGCCGTTTACCGGCTCGTCCAGCACCAGAAAATCCGGGTCCCCGGCCAGGGCCACGGCGATGCCCAGGCGCTGCTTCATGCCTAGGGAGAAGTGGCCGGCTTTTTTCTTCCCGGTGCCCTCCAGCCCCACCAGCTTTAGAAGCTCCGGGATGCCGTCGTCGGAGGGCACCCCCAGCACCCGGAGCTGCTCGCGCAGGTTGTCCTGGGCGGTGAGGTCCAGGTAGATGGAGGGGGTTTCCACCACCGCGCCCATCCTCCGGCGGACCTTGGCGATATCCCGCTGCGCGCCGTCCACGCCGTACAGGGCATAGGAACCGCCGGTGGGGGCCTGCAGGCCGCAGATGAGCCGGATGAGGGTGGTTTTGCCCGCGCCGTTGCGGCCCACGAAGCCGTAAATCGAGCCCTTGGGCACGTGCATGGTGAGATTGTCCAGCGCCTTGAAATCCTTGTAGTGCTTGGACAGGCCCTGGGTGACCAGTACATATTCCATAAAAAAGCCTCCGTTTCCTTGGATGCGCCCATGGTAGCATGGAACGGTCAAGAAAGCGGTCAAGGAAACCGTTCAGAAATGGTTGAGATTTTGCGGCCGCAGGCTTCGCCCCGCGCGGGAGGGGGCTGGCTGGGCTTCACTTCAGCTGGTCGCTGAACGCCTTCAGCTCCCGCTTCCTGTCCGGGGGGAGGCTGTTGAACTCCACGCCCCGAATGGCCCCCTCCAGGGCGTAGAGGTGGACCAGGCAGACCTGGGGGAATACGGCTTTCAGCCGGAAAAACGCCCCCTCGGCCCCCTCCGCCGCCAGCTGCTGGGGGGTGTGTATGCCTACGGTGGCCAGTTTCCGGGCCATCTCGGCCCCAATATTCACCATAGCGGTCAATTCTGACATGGTGATTCCTCCTGTTCTGTGCGCATTTTGAACCCGATCCCCCATACGGATTCGATGGGGTCGCCCGCCCCGGCGTCCCGGAGCTTTTTGCGCAGGTTGCTGACGTGGGTTTTCAGCGAGCTCTCGGTGCAGTCGGGGGTATCCTGGCCGATCTCGTCCAGCAGCCGGGACTTGGTGACCACCTGGGCGGGGCTTGCCATGAGCAGCCTTAAAATGGCGTACTCCGTCCGGGTGAGGCGCACATCTGCGCCGTCTATGGAGACCGACCGGGCCTGGGAATCCAGCCGCAAGGGGCCGAAGGCGAGGGGGCCCCCCGCCCGGGCGGGGGCCTCCCGCAGCCGCACCGCCACTCTGGCCAGCAGCTCTCGCAGGGCGAAGGGCTTGGTCACATAGTCCGCCGCGCCCCCCAGCAGCAGGGCGGTCTTGCTGTCCACGTCCGCCCGGGCGCTGACCACGATGACGGGGACGCCCGCCAGGCGCGGCAGCACCTGCTCCCCGGACAGGCCGGGAAGCATCAGGTCCAGCAGGATGAGGTCGGGCCGCTCCCGGTCCAGGGCCAGCACCGCCTCGGTGCCCGAGTAGGCCCGGCTCACCCGGAAGCCCTCGGCCTCCAGCGCCTCCTGAAGAAGGTTTCCGATGCAAATGTCGTCGTCGACGACCAGGATGTGGCTCATATCCCGCACTCCGTTTCCTGTTTTTTTCTATTATACGGACAGCGGGGGAGGGACGCAAGGGAAAAGGGTTGAAGAAATTCTTAAAATGGCGTATACTTAGGGCAGTCTGAAGGATGGAGGGATTGCTATGCCTGTTGAAATTGGAATGAGGGGCGAGGCCGAGACCGTGGTGACCGCCCAGGACACCGCCCAGGCCATGGGCTCCGGCCTGGCCCCGGTGCTGGCCACCCCGCGGATGGTGGCCCTGATGGAGGGGGCCGCGGTGAACGCGGTGCAGTCCGCCCTGGCCCCGGGGGAGGGCACGGTGGGCACTCGGCTGGATGTGACCCACGACGCCGCCACCCCCGTGGGGATGAAGGTGCGGGCGCAGGCGGAGGTCACCGCCGTGGAGGGGCGCAGGATTACCTTTGCCGTGTCCGCCTTCGACGGGCGGGAGAGGATCGGCGGCGGGGTTCACCAGCGCTTCATCATCCAGTCGGAGCGGTTCCTGGCCAAGGCCCAGGGGAAGCTGGAAGGGTGAGCGGAAAAATTCCCGGGGGGACCCGGGAATTTTTTGTTGACAAAAGCCCAGCGGCGTGATAGGATAACACTACCCCCCAGGGGGGTGTATAGAAGGCGAGGAGGGACTGCCCATGATGGCGGACCAGAAAACGGTGCTGCGGCTGCTGAAAACAGCCAGGGGCCAGATTGACGGCATCATCAAAATGGTGGAGGAAGACCGCTACTGTATGGATATCTCCCAGCAGCTCACCGCCGCCGACGCCATGCTGCGCCGGGCCAACCGGGAAATTTTGACCGCCCATCTCAAGCGCTGCGTGGAGAACGCCGGGAGCGACGCGGAGCGGGCGGAGAAGATTGACGAGCTGGTAAAGGCGCTGGAGAAGATATTGTGAGAAGCGCTGGGATAGGCGAGGTGAAGTGAGAATGAAACAAAAATTTAATGTCACCGGCATGACGTGCTCCGCCTGCTCCGCCCATGTGGACAAGGCGGTGCGCAAACTGGACGGGGTGTGCGAGGTGAACGTCAACCTGCTGGGCGGCTCCATGACGGTGGACTGGGACGGGGGGCTCACCCCGGAGCAGATCGTGTCCGCCGTGGAAAAGGCGGGGTACGGCGCGTCCCTGCCCGCCGCCCCGGGACAGGGCGCGGCCCAGGCCCAGGGGAAGCCCGCCGCCGGGGCCATGGAGGATGAGCTGAAGAACATGAAGGCCCGGCTGATCTGGTCCTTTGTGTTCCTTATCCCCCTGTTCTATTTGTCCATGGGCCACATGATGGGCTGGCCCATCCCCCATTTTTTCCACGGGGCGGAGAACGCCATGACCTATGCCCTGACGCTGTTCCTGCTCACCGTGCCCATTATGGTCATCAACCAAAAGTATTACCGGGTGGGCTTTAAAACCCTTTGGCATCTCTCGCCCAACATGGACTCCCTGATCGCCGTGGGGTCCGCCGCCGCCGTGGTGTACGGGGCGGCTGCGCTGTACTGCATCGGCTGGGGGCTGGGCCACGGGGACATGGCTCTGGTGGAGCACTACTCCATGGATTTGTACTTCGAGTCAGCGGGGATGATCCTCACCCTCATCACTCTGGGCAAGTATCTGGAGACCCGCTCCAAGGGCAAGACGGGACAGGCCATCGCCCGGCTCATGGACCTGACCCCCAAGACCGCCACCGTCCTCCGGGACGGCGGGGAGGCGGAGGTGCCCGTGGAGCAGGTCCAGGCGGGGGATCTGGTGCTGGTGCGCCCGGGGGCCTCGGTGCCGGTGGACGGCGTGGTGGTGGAGGGGGCGTCCAGCGTGGACGAATCCGCCCTCACCGGCGAATCCATCCCGGTGGACAAGGGCCCCGGCGATACGGTCATATCCGCCTCCATCAACAAGTCCGGCGTGCTCACCCTCCGGGCCACCCGGGTGGGGGAGGACACCACCCTGGCCCAGATGATCCGGCTGGTGGACGAGGCGGCCTCCTCCAAGGCCCCCATCGCCAAGCTGGCGGACAGGGTGGCGGGGCTGTTCGTCCCGGTGGTGATGGTCATCGCCCTGATCACCGCCGTGGTGTGGATGGCCGCCACCGGGTCGGTGGAGCGGGCCCTCACCTCCGGCGTGGCGGTGCTGGTGATCTCCTGCCCCTGCGCCCTGGGGCTGGCCACCCCGGTGGCCATCATGGTGGGCACCGGCAAGGGGGCGGAGCACGGCATTTTAGTGAAGTCCGCCGAGGGGCTGGAGCATCTGCGCTCCGTCACCACCGTGGTGCTGGACAAGACGGGCACCGTCACCCAGGGCAGGCCCAGGGTGACCGACCTTTACCCACTGGGCCGGACCACGGCGGAGGAGCTTTTGTGTGTGGCGGCGTCGCTGGAGAAGCCGTCGGAGCACCCCCTGGGGGCGGCCATCGTGGAGGAGGCGGGAAACCGCTCCATTCCCCTGGCCCCGGTGGAGCGGTTTGAAGCCGTCCACGGCAAGGGCGTGCGGGGGAGAATCCAGGGGGCGGACTTTCTGGCGGGCAACGCCGCCATGCTGGCGGACGCCGGGGTGGACCTGGGCCGGGACGGCATGATCGCCGACGAATTGGCGAAGCAGGGCAAGACCCCCCTGTTCTTTGTGGAGGACGGCAGGCCCATTGGCATCATCGCCGTGGCGGACACGGTGAAACAGAGCAGCCGGGCGGCCATTGAGGGCTTCCAAAAACTGGGACTGAAGGTGGTCATGCTCACCGGCGACAACAGGCGCACTGCCGAGGCCATCGGCAGGGAGCTGGGCCTGACCCAGGTGATATCCGAGGTGCTCCCCGCGGACAAGGAGCGGCAGATTGCCGCTTTGCAGGCCCAGGGGGAGAAGGTGGCCATGGTGGGGGACGGCATCAACGACGCGCCCGCCCTGGCCCGGGCGGACGTGGGGCTGGCCATCGGCGCGGGGGCGGATGTGGCCATCGAGAGCGCCGACATCGTGCTGATGAAGTCCGACCTGGCGGACGCGGTGACGGCGGTGGAGCTGTCTCGGGCCACCATCCGCAACGTGAAGCAAAACCTGTTCTGGGCGTTTTTCTATAACGCCGTATGTATCCCGGTGGCCGCGGGGCTGCTGGCTATCTGGGGCGGGCCGCAGCTCAGCCCCATGATCGCCGGGGCGGCCATGAGCTTCAGCTCGGTGTGCGTGGTGGCCAACGCCCTGCGCCTGCGGTTCTTCAGGCCCAGCATCCAGCCCAGCCCCCCTGTGAAATCCGGCGGGGAATCCGCCGCTGAAGTGAAAGGAGAACAAAAAACCATGGAAAAGAAAGTTGTCATTGAGGGTATGATGTGCCAGCACTGCCGTGCCCATGTGGACAAGGCGCTCAACGCCATCCCCGGCGCGTCCGCCACCGTGGATCTGGACAGCAAGACCGCCGTGGTCACGGGAGATGTGGCCGACGAGGCCATCCGCGCCGCCGTGGAGGAGGCCGGTTATCAGGTGACCGGCATTTCCTGAGCAGGGCGAAAGCCCGGGAAAAAGGCCGCCCCGCTGAAACAGCATTCAGCGGGGCGGCCTTTTTTTGCCGGAACAGGGAATTGGGGCTTGACCGATTTGGTCAACGGCGGTATGGTGGAGGGGAAAGGAGGGCCGGATATGAACCAGAAGTTTTTCAGCCTCCCCACGGAGCGCCAGAACCTGATCCGCAGCAGCGCCATGCTGGAGTTCGGGGCCAATACCTTTAAAAAGACCTCCGCCGACTCCATCGCCAAGCGGGCGGGGGTGTCCAAGGGCCTGTTGTTCCACTACTTCAAGGACAAGCGGGAGCTGTACGCCTACCTGTTCCAATACGCCATCGACGCGTGCATGGAGGCATTTAACCGGCAGATAGAGCGGATGAGCTATTTCGGGGAGACCGATTTCTTTGCCGCCCTGGAGCGGGGGCATAAAATCAAGATGGACATGGTGCGCCGTATGCCCGGGCTGTTCCGCTTTGTCATGCGGGCCTACTACGAGCGGGACAGCGTGCTCTCCCCCAAGCTGCGCAAAAAGCTGGACGATGTGCTGGCCCAGTCCACCGGCTCCTTTCTGGCCCGGATGGATCTGCATAAATTCAAGGACGGGGTGGACCCCCGGCAGGTGGTGCGCCTGCTCACCCTGTCCGCCGAGGGGATGCTGGCGGAGACCAATGCCTGCACGGCGGAGGAGATCGACCGGCTGTTTTTGGAGTACAAGCGGAATGCGGACATGCTGCGCCGGTTTTTATATAAGGAGGAGTACCTATGATTCAGATTGACCGCCTGACCAAGCGCTACGGCAGGGCCCGGGGGATTACGGAGCTGACCCTCCGCGTCCCGGAGGGAAGCTGCTTCGGCTTCATCGGCCCCAACGGGGCGGGTAAATCCACCACCATCCGCACCCTGCTGGGGCTGCTCTCCCCCACCTCGGGATCGGCCCGGGTGCTGGGGCTGGACTGCGCCGGACAGCGGGAGCGGATTCTGGCCCAGGTGGGCTATATGCCTTCCGAGGCCATGTTCTACCCGGATATGCGGGTGGGGGAGGTGATCCGCCTGTCGGCGGACCTGCGCCGGATGGACTGCCGGGATCAGGCCGGCGCTTTGTGCCGGGCGCTGGAGCTGGATCCCCGCAAGCGCATCCGGGAGCTGAGCCTGGGCAATCGAAAAAAGGTGTCCATCGTGTGCGCCATGCAGCACCGGCCCCGGCTGTACGTCCTGGACGAGCCCACCAGCGGCCTGGACCCCCTGGTTCAGCGGGTGTTCTGGTCCGAGCTGGAAAACCGCCGGAGGGAGGGGGCCACGGTGTTCCTGTCCTCCCACGTGCTTTACGAGGTGCAGCGCTACTGCGACCGGGCGGCCATCATCCGGGAGGGCCGTCTGGTGGCGGAGGGGACCACTGCGGAGCTGGACATTGAGAACAAATTTTTCGACTACTACGAGGGGAGGACGGCGCAATGACCGTTTTTCGCAAAGAGCTGCGGGCCGGTGCGGCGGCCCTTCTGGTGTGGGCGGCGGCTGTCGGCGGGCTGATGGCGGTGTGCGTGGGGATGTACCCCTCCTTTGCCGGCTCCATGGACGACGTATCCGCCCTCTTTTCCGGGATGGGGGACTTTTCCGCCGCCTTCGGGCTGGATAAACTGGAATTCGGCACCATTATGGGGTTCTATGGGACAGAGTGCGGCAATATCCTGGGCCTGGGCGGGGCGTTTTACGCCGCCCTCACCGCCATGGGCATGCTGGCGGGGGAGGAGGGAGGCCATACGGCGGAATTCCTGCTTACTCACCCCGTCAGCCGCCTGCGGGTGGCCGGGGAAAAGCTGGCGGCGCTGTTCGCCCTGGTGCTGGGGCTGAATCTTTTCTGCCTCGGCTGCGGCGCGGGGGCCATCCTGTTCATCGGCGAGGACGGGGACTGGGGCAGCCTGCTGCGCTATCACGCCGCGCTGCTGCTCATGCAGCTGGAGATCGGCGGGCTGTGCTTCGGGCTGTCGGCGCTGCTGCGCCGGGGCGGGCTGGGGCTGGCCATGGGGCTGGCCGCGCTGCTCTACTTTGCGGGCATCCTGGTCAACCTGGACAGCGGGCTGGACTGGCTGCGCTTTGTGACGCCCTATTACTACGCCGACGCCGCCCGGGTGTTTGCCGGGGAAGTGCCGGTGGGCTGTGTGCTGGCGGGGTGCGGCCTGGGCGCGCTGGGTGCGGGCTTCGGCCTGTGGCAGTACCGGCGCAAGGATATCGCGTAGGATTGGCGGCGCCCGCGGCGGGTCAGCCCAGGTCGGCGCTTCCCAGCTTCTTCAGCGCGGCCAGCGTATCGTCCAGGTTTTCCTTGTGCCAGTTCTTGAAGCTGCCGGCATACAGGACTGCGAAATGGCCGGAAGACCGCAGGCCGCTCAGCGCTGCTTGCTGGGTAGTTAAGCGGATGGTGTCCGTCCCGGTACGAATGGTGATAACGGTATTGAACATATCATCCTCCAGCTCCACCGACTGGATGTCCCCATAGGGAAGGACCAAGGACACGTCTTTGCGCAGGTTGTGCCATATGGTGTTGAAGGGGAGCAGGACGATCTCGTGCTCACACATTTGGAGAACATAAAATTCTGCGCTAAAAAATTCCATAATTTGTTTGCTCAGGTTTTCCGGGGCGTATTTGACGATGATGCAGCGATCCTCCAGGGGCTTATATCCGGCCTCCTGGGTAAATTTCGTGACTTCGTTTGCCATGGTATATACCTCCAAGTCGTTCTCGTTCAAGTTTGGTGCAGACAGGCGGGAGCCCTTCATGTTCTGCTGTATGTTTCGGATTTGTTCAGTTGATGGGGGTGACGATGGGCTTGCCGTCCGCGTTCACCAGCACGGTCATCCCCGTGCCGCTTGCCTTATTGTGAGAGCCCAGAACATAATTCACGCCGGTCTCCGTATCCACGAGGATCTTGGCCACATTCACAATGCCCTGATTATAGACCTCCACAAAGCGTTCCTTTGCCATATCGGTTTCCTCCTTTCCGTCCCGCCTGTCTGCGAGGGGAAGCATAGCACGGCGCAGATCCCCGTTGGGCGAATTTTCCTAAACGGCACGAATTGTTCCTGGACGGCAAAAAGCAGAAAATTGGGAGGGGGCCTCACAGGCCCCCTCCCAATTTCTGTCTCAGCACGGCTTTTCCGGCCCGGGACAGCAGGCACTCCCGGCCCTCCACCCGGACCCTGTTTCCCTTCCAGTCCGCCGCCTCGATTTTGTCCGCCGCCGCCAGATAGGCCCGGTGAACCCGGACAAAGCGCCCGCCCAGCTCCCGCTCCAGCTCGTTCAGGCTGCCCACGAAGTCCAGACGGCTTTCCGCCGTGTGGAGGAATACGTGGTGGGCCTTGGGCGCGGTCTCAAAAAACAGGATATCCGCCAGGGGGATGTGGCGGATCTCATCCCCCGAGCGCAGGGAGAACACCTCCGCCGGGTCCCGGCGCTCGCAGAGCAGCCGGGTGTGGATGGCCTCCAAGCACCGGGCGGCGGCGGGCCCGGTCTGGTCGGAATCCTTCACGATGTAGTCAAACGCCTCCAAATGGTACTGGAAGGTTTTCCAGGCCAGATCGCCATAGCTGGTGATGTAGACCAGGGTGGCGTGGGGGTCCCGGCGGCGCAGCTCCCGGCCCAGGGTGAAGCCGTCCCACGCCCCGTCCCTCAAATCCACGTCCAGAAAGTAGACGCCCCGGCAGCCGCCGCCCGCCGCGTCCAAAAGCGCCTGGGCGGTGGAGGCGGCGCAAACCACCTTCATGTCGTAGTTCTCCATGAAAATCTTCCACTCCAGGGCGGTCTGAACCTGGTGGCGGACGGTCTCCTCGTCATCGCACAGATAAATCGGGATCATATCCGCCCTCCTATGGTCAGCTCCTGGACAAACACGCCCCCCGGCCAGCTGGTGGAGGCGGAGGCGTTGGGATAGCCCTCCACGTTGGTAGTTGGACAGGCCCAGCCCCCGGCCCTCCCCCTTGGTGGAGTAGCCCTCCGTCCATATGCTGCCGGGGTCAATGGCGCCGGCGTAGGGGTTGGCCAGGCGCAGGAACAGCCCCTCCCCCTGGGCCAGCAGCACAATTTCCACCCAGGGCGTTTTTGTCTCCAGCGCGCCCTGGGCGGCGTTGTCCAGCAGGATGCCAAGGCAGCGCACCAAATCCCACACGTCCATCCCCGCCCGCTCCACGGGGTAGAGCACCTCCAGGCGGCAGTCAATGCCCTGTCCCCCCATTGCCGCCAGCTTGGACAGCAGCAGGCTTCGCACCTGGGGAATCCTCACATTGCCGATCTGGGTGGACGCCTGGATTTTCTCCCCGATGCGCTGGTCGAAATCCGCGTCCAGCTGGGCCAGGGAGGTCCGCAGGGCGTCCAGCTCGCCCTCGTCGGCCTGCTGGGACAGCCCCGCCAGCAGGTTCTTATAGTCGTGCCGGAAGCAGCGCACCTCCCGGCGGATGACCTCCAGATCCTGCTCGTAGAGCTGCTGCTGGGCGATGACATCCCGCTGGGCCTCCATTTTCCGGGCGGCGTCCAGCCGCTGGGACAGGTAAATGACCAGCCCCACCGCCAGCCCCGCCATCACCAGCACAAGCGCGTAGTAGGGAGCCAGATATTCCGGCTGGATCCCGTCCTGTAAAAGAGAGAATGCCTCCATAGCCGCCTCCAGGCCAAAGAAGAACAGGGACATGCGGCGCTGGACGGAGCTGTCCTCCAGCAGAAGACGGAACCAGCGCCCGAAGTGGAGCCGGTGCAGCAGCGCGGCGGAGACCAGCGCCACAGCGCCATAGACGGCGATCAACGCCGTGTACGGGATCTCGCTGTCCAGAAGCAGTATCTGGGCCAGGCCGGACGCGGCCACCTGGAACATGCCCGCCATGCACGCGGCGGCAAAGGCATACCAGAACCCGATCCGCCACGCCCACCGAATCCACAGGGTGCACATCAGCAGGATGGCACAGGAGAACACACAGTAGCGGGCCACATAGTAGTCGGGAAAGTACGCATACAAAGCCGCATCCAGCAGGGTGGCCAGCAGCGGGGAGAGCAGCAGGGCGGGCAGCTTTCTCACCACCCGCCGGCCCCGCGCGTCCATAATCACAAACAGGTAGGCCACCAGGACGGCGTGGGAGATCAGGGAAAATGTAAATTGAAACAGATAATCCTCCAGGTTGAGCACGGTGAACCCCATTCCTTTCCGCAGAACAGTGCCCAGGCAATATACCATATCCGGGGCGGTTTGTCCATGGAGTAAAAAAATGATGCGGGGCCGTTTTGAACTGCCGTCCGGCAGTCCAAAACGGCCCCATATCGTTTCCATCATTTTTTGTTGCGCACAAACACCTGGGTGCCCTGGTACTTGGGGTTGTGCCGCTCGTCGAGCTCGAAGCCGTCCAGGGCGGCGATGAACCGGGAGAGCTTGGCAAAGCCGTAGTTCCGGGCGTCGAAATCCGGCTGCTTTTTGATGAGCAGGGTGCCCAGGTCGCCCAGGTAGGCATAGCCGTCCTCGTCCGCCAGATCCTCCACCGACTGGGCGATGAGCTCCTGGACGGTGAGGGCGGGGGACTCCGCCGGGGCGGACTTCTTTTTCGCGCTCTTCCCGGCGGGGGCGGGGGACTGCGCCTTTTCGGCGGCCTTGAGCGACTCGATGTACACGAACTTGTCGCAGGCCACAATGAAGGGCTTGGGGGTCTTTTTCTCCCCCATGCCGTATACCTTCATTCCCGCCTCCCGCAGGCGGGTGGCCAGGCGGGTGAAGTCGCTGTCGCTGCTCACCAGCACGAAGCCGCCGCAGTTGCCCGAGTACAAAATGTCCATGGCGTCGATGATCATGGCGGAGTCGGTGGCGTTTTTGCCGGTGGTGTAGCTGTACTGCTGGAAGGGGGTGATGGCGTGCTCCAGCAGCAGGGGCTTCCAGCTGCCCATATTGGGGGCGGTCCAGTCGCCGTAGATGCGCTTGATGGTGGCCGAGCCGTACACCGCCACCTCCGCCATGATCTCCCGCAGGGCGGTGCGGGGGGCGTTGTCCGCGTCGATGAGGACGGCGAGACGAAGTTCGTTTTCCATGGCAGGCTCTCCTTTTCGCGTCGTTGCCGGGCTGTGAAAGCCAGTATATCACAGGCGCGGGCGAAAGGCCAGAGCAAAAATTTTTTTCTGCCCTGCAACAATATGCACCGCCAAGGCGTGTTATGGGTAGAAGGGATTGCGCAAAGCCACCCTTCGGGCTTTGCGCCGGAAGGAGGGGGAGAATGGAGTGCTCCAACCGGTTGGATGAATTGGTGGTCAAATATGAAAACACCCTGTTCCGGGCGGCGCTGGCCATTTTGGGCGACGTCCAGGAGGCAGAGGACGCGGTGCAGGATACTTTCCTGCGCTATCTGGAAAAGCGCCCCCAGTTCCGGGACGGGGAGCATGAAAAGGCGTGGCTGCTCAAGGTGACGGCCAACCGCTGCAAAAGCGCGCTGCGGGTTTGGAAGCGCCGCCCTACGGTGGAGCTGCTGGACATATACCCCGCCCCGGAGGAGGACGGCGGCCGGGAGCTGGTGGAGGCCATCCTGGCCCTGCCCGCCAGCCAGCGCGCGGCGGTTCACCTGCACTATTACGAGGGCTACACCTCGGAAGAGATCGGGGCCATCCTGGGCCGGCGGCCCGGGACGGTGCGCTCCCATTTGAGCCGGGCGCGGGACGCGCTGCGGCGGTATTTATCTGATGAAGAAGGGGAAGGCTGACATGAGGCAATATAAAAGCTATATGGATCATGTGAAGGTGTCCGGCGACCTCCACCGAAGGCTGGCGGAGCTGGAGGGGCCGGGGAAACGCCCCGTGCCGTGGGTAAAATACGCCTCCCTGGCGGCGGCGCTGGCGCTGGTGTGCGGCCTGGGGGGCTTCGGGGCCTGGGCGGTCCATATCAACAGCCGCAGGGCTCTGCTGCGGTCCGATCCCTCCGCCTATCAGGGGGTGTACCCGGAGGTGGGCGGGGTGAACGAGCCCGACATCGCCCTGGAGGAGCCCGGAGATGCGGCGCAGCCGGGTATGCGGACCCTGGGCGGCTACGAGGTGGCCGAGGACGGAGCGGCGGCCTACTATGTGTTGCCCTATATCGAGTATGGTGAGGAGCAGGGTGTGGAAATGCCCTTGGACTGGGACGTGCCCCCCGGAGCGGTGAAGCGGGAGCTGACCCAGGAGGACATCGCAGCCCTGTTGGGCGGGGAAGATGTGTTGGCCGACCACCTGGCATGGGGGGTCCAGTATGTGCTGACCGGCTGGGCGGCGTGGTACGAGGACGGCTCCTTCTGGGGGGCGTATATTAATGGTGTTTGTCCCAACTATGGTGCGCCGGCCAGCAAGTTCGAGTTTGCTGTGACGGAGGGACAGCTGCCCCCCACCTGCATTGTCTATCCCGGCAGTGTGGAGCAGAACATCGGCGGCGTGATGGTCACTGCCAACAGCTGTGAAACCACGGACTATTTTGCTGAGTCCGTGCCCGTCAGCATCCGGCAGGTGAGCTTCCTAGCGGAAAACTACGGCTACCGCTTCGAGGTGAGCTCCGGCGACCCGGAGCTGGCGGAGGAGCTGGTCAGCCGCCTGGTGCGGTGGGTCATCGACAGCGGCGTGGCGCTGGACGCGCTCTCCTCCGACGGCGCGGTTCCGGCCCACCCCTGGGAGGCCGACCCCGGCTACTCCGTGGGCGAGCCCAACTGGGACGACAGCGGCGAGGGCTGGATCTGCCCCGGCTGCGGGGCGTATATCGAAGCGGGCGTGGAGCATGACCACACCCAGGACGGCAGCCCCCGGGACAGGGGAGAGAACTGGTGCGGCACCCCGGGGGCGGACACCGAGGCTTACCCCAGCGACAGCTTCCTCACCTGCCGGACCTGCGGCGGGGGTATCCCGGATGGGACGGAGCACTACTGCAAGCCGGACGGCTCCGGCGGCCATGTCTGCGGCCTGTGCGGCGAGGCGTTCCCGGAGGGGAAGGTGCACAGCCATGAGGTGTGCGGACTTCCCCTGGCCCCCGAGACCTGGACCTGCGAAACCTGCGGCGAGACCGTCCAGCATGGGATGGCCCACGACTGTACGATGTGCAGCGGCTACCCGGCGCCGCACATCTGCGAGATGTGCGGCGAGGCCTACCCGGAGGGCACGGCCCACGCCTGCCGCCAGGAGGGCCACCACCAGGGAAGCCATCACTGACACCTGCCCCGCCCGGCAAAGCCGGGCGGGGCTTTCCTCTTGCGCCGCCGCCGGAAGTCTGCTATAATATCCCTGAATATGGGACTTTATTTCTGCTAGGATAGGTCTGAAAGGAGGGGAGCGGCCATGGCAAAGACAGTCCATTACAAGCGCAAGCTGCCCATTCTGGCCAGGCTGCTGCTGGAGCGCAGCGACGATGAGCACCCAATTTCCCGCCGGGAGATGCAGGAGGAGCTGGAGCGGTGGGGGCTGTCCGCCGAGCGCAAGAGCCTGTATGACGACATGGAACAGCTGCGGGAGCTTGGGCTGGACGTGCAGGCGCGCCGGGGGAAAAACGGGGGCTGGTACATCGGGGCGCGGGATTTTGAGCTGGCGGAGCTGAAGCTGCTGGTGGACGCGGTGCAGTCCAGCCGCTTCCTCACCGAGCGCAAGAGCGACGCCCTCATCCGCAAGCTGGAGGGGCTCACCAGCGTCCACCAGGCCCGGCAGCTCCAGCGGCAGGTGTATGTGGACCGGCGGGTCAAGACCATGAACGAGAGCATTTTCTATAACGTGGACCGGCTCCAGGGGGCCATCGCCGGAAACAGGGCGGTCACCTTCCGCTACTTTGAATATAACGCCGGGCGGGAGCGGGTGTTCCGCCGGGCGGGGGAGCGCTACCGCCTCACCCCCTATGGGCTGATCTGGGACAGTGAAAACTACTATCTGGCGGGATGGGACGAGCTGCGCCGCGAGGTGCGCCACTACCGGGTGGATAAGATGGCGGACATTGTGGTGTCCAAGTCCAAGGGCCACCCCCGGGGGGAGTGGACGGCGGAGGGCTATGCCCGGAAGCACTTCGGCATGTTCTCCGGCACGCCCTGCCGGCTCAAGCTGCGGTGTGAGGACCGGCTGGCCGGGGTGGTGATCGACCGCTTCGGGCTGGAGGTTCCGCTGATCCCCGACGGGGAGGGGTATTTCACCGTCACTGTGGATCTGGTGGTCAGCCCGCCGCTGTGGGGGTGGCTGTTCGGCCTGGGGCCGGGGGTGGAGGTGCTGGCCCCGGACTGGGCGGCGGCGGACTTTGCCGGGCGGCTGGAGCAGGCGGCGGCGCTGTACCGAAACCGCCTGCCCCGGGAGGAGCGGGGGGAATAAGGCCCGCATAAAATGGGGAGACTGTTCCAAAACGGGGATTTACCCGGGGTTGGAGGGGCTTTCCATGGAGCGTACACAGCTGGGACGGGAATTTTTCGAGCTGGGCCTGGGCCTGGGCAGGCTGGGCACGGTGCTCATCGGCAGCGGCGGCGGCTCGCTGGCCCGGGCGCTGGCCCGGGCGGCGGGGTGCGGCGCGGCCCTGGCCGGGGGGGAGGTCAAGTTTCACGACGGTGGCTGCGCCGCCTGCGGGGCGTGGCTGGCCCGGTACTACCAATACCCCGCCGCCCTGTTCGTCCGGCAGGACGGGGCGCGGGTGGAGCGCTTCCTCACCGACGGGCGGGGGAGGCCGCTGACGCCCCCTGACGGGGCGGGGGAGGAGGCCCCCTGCGCCGGGGAGTGGGACCTGCTGGCCGGGGCGGACTGCGCCTGGGCGGCCGCCCGGGCGGGGAGCTTCCGGGAGGGCCGGGGGACGGCCTGGGCCCAGGGGCCTGCCGCGCTGACCATGGCGCTGGAGCGGCTGGGGTATGAGGTGACGGACCGGCCCGTCCCCGGGGCGGTGTGCTTTGAGGCGGACCGGGAGGGCTTTGTCCTGCGGGCTGACGGGGTGGCGCTGGAGGGGGAGGACGCCCTGTCGGGGCTGGCGGACTACGGCGCGCAGCCCCGGGCGGTGCCTGCCTTCCGCCCCGGGGAGGACAGGGGCGGCACGGCTTGACAGCGCCGCCGGGGCTGTGGTAGAATTTTCGCCGGACCCATCGTGGGTCCGGCGATTTTCGCGTCCGTCCTTTTTGAATGCCGCACAGGCGCCGCGGGGAAGGAGAGACATGGAAGAAAACAAACCAAGACAGGGGCTGTGGACCCGGGATTTCACCATTATCACTTTGGGCAGCGTGGTGTCGATGATCGGAAACTCCCTGTCCGGCTTCGCGCTGAGCATGATGGTGCTGGACTACACCGGCTCCACCTTTCTCTACTCGCTGTTTATCGTGTGCTTCCAGCTGCCTATGCTGGTGTGCCCCATCCTGGCCGGGCCGTACCTGGACCGCATGAGCCGGAAAAAGGTGATCTACCGGCTGGATTTTTTGTCGGCGGGGCTGTACTTCGGGCTGTTCTGGCTGCTGCGGGGCGGGTGGTTCAGCTATCCGCTGCTGCTGGGGGGCTGCGTGGTGGTGGGGGCCATCAACGCGGTGTACCTGGTGGCCTACGACAGCTTTTATCCCAACCTCATCACCGAGGGGAATTATTCCAAGGCATACTCCATCTCCAGTATGCTCTGGCCGCTGGCGGCCATGTCCACCCCCATCGCCGCCCTGGTGTATGACAAGCTGGGCAGCGCCACCCCCCTGTTCGCCTTCAACGCCCTGTGCTTTTTCGCCGCCGCCAGCTTCGAGCGCACCATCCGCTACCAGGAGACCCACATGGACAAAGCGCCCCCGGCGGACGGCCTGGGGGCGGTCAAGCGGTTCGGCCGGGATTTGCGGGAGGGGCTGTCCTATATCGCGGGGGAGAAGGGCCTGCTGGTGATCACGCTGTATTTCATGGTGTCCGGCATGTCCGGCAATGGGGCGGGCAGCCTTTATCTGCCCTTCTTCCGCAACAACGCGGCCTTGTTCGCCGCCTGGCCGGTGGCGGCGGTGACGCTGTATGCCATCGTGTCTAATTTCGCGGTGGCGGGGCGGTTCTTGGGCGGGCTGATCCACTACCGGGTCAAGTTTCCCACGGAGAAAAAGTTTGCCATCGCCTTCACGGTTTACCTGGTGGTGACCGTGCTGGAGGGAACGCTGATGTACCTGCCCATCCCCCTGATGGCCGCCGCCTTTTTCTTTTACGGCCTGCTGGGGGTGACCTCCTACAACATCCGCATCGCCGCCACCCAGTCTTACATCCCGGACACCAAGCGGGCCCGGTTCAACGGCACCTTTCAGATGCTCTCCGCCCTGGGGGGCGTGGCGGGCACCCTGCTGGCGGGCAGCCTGGCCGAGGTGATCCCCGAGCGGCAGGTGGTGCTGATGCTCAGCGCGGTTACCCTGTGCGCGGTGTGGCTGTTCATGTTCCGGGGGCGCAGGGCGGTGGCCGCTATTTATAACCGGGAGGTTTGAAAAAACCTCATTTTCCCTATTGCGGAAAGAGATGGGCGGCGTTATAATTATATATACGGTTTTGTGTGCCCTGCCGCAGTAATCCGCTGCGAGTGAAGCTGCATTATATTATAATGAACTGGGAGGGATTCGGTGTGAAAAGGCTTCTAGCCATGGTATTAAGCCTGACCGGCCTTGCGCTGGCGGGGTGCGTATCCCTGGAAAAACCGGCGCCTGACGCGGAAACGCAGAGCGTTGAAGTAGTTGCGATAGCGCCTTTTGGAAATGGGGTCTTCGTTGATGGCGGCGCGGAGCGGCCAGAGCCGGTAAAGGATCTGCCGGAGGGTTACGGATATATCGGAGATTTGGGCGAGGATGAGGCCCTTGACTCCGGGCTGGCGGGATGCAGGATGTACGCAGACCTGGCGCTTGAGCCTTCCGAATGCAGTGATGTTTATGTATGCCAGCCTGTTGGGGAGAGCGGCGGGGAATGGGCATATGTTAAATATGTGCGGCTGCTATATGGCGGGGCGCGGATCTGAGAAGTCCGGCCTATGTGCCTGGCCTGACCTGGAACGCAGGGCGGTGGCCGGTGTTTATAACCGGGAGGTGTGACCTCCTTTCCCAGACAACAAAACAGGACCGGCCCAATTTTGGGCCGGTCCCTTTTTGTCACTCCACGCCCAGCTCCGCCAGCGCGTCCCGCAGGGCCCCCCACCGCCCCAGCAGGGCGGCGTATTTGTCCCGGCCCTGCCCGGTGAGGCGGTAGTACTTCCGAACGGGGCCGCCGGACACCGCCCCGGCGTACTGCTCCGAGCATCCCTCCCGGCACAGCCCCCGCAGCAGGGCGTAGACGGCGCTCTCCTGTGTGTCGGGGAAGGTGTGGTGGAGGCGGCGCAGCAGCTCGTAGCCGTACTGGTCCCCCTGGGCGAGCAGGTGGAGCAGGCACAGCTCGATCAGGTCCTTTTTCAGCATAGGGCCGCACCTGCCCCCGCCAGGCCCACGGCGGTGAGGACGGCAAATTGAGGCAGGTAGGGCCGGAACCAGCCGTCGTAAAGCGGATTGTGGGGGGTGCCGAAGTCTGAGAAGCTGAATATCATGCCAAATACGGCCAGGGACAGCACCGCGGCGGCCAGGGACAGGATATACACCGCGGCCCAGCGACGGTCTCGGGTGCGGGCCTTTACCAGGGCAAACAGCCCCACCAGCCCGGCCAGGGCGCAGCAGCCCCACTCCAGACGGTCTGCTATGGCGATAAGGCCGGGGGAGGAGTGCGCGCTGTATGCGGGGCCTATGCCTTCGCCGATGAAGGATTCGTCCACCGTCCATAGGGTTAAAAGCTGCTCCGGATCGGCGCAGAGACGCCACACCGTCCACCAGGCATAGGCGAGCGCGGCCAGCATCAGCAGCCCGCAGAGAACTACCCCTTTGGGAATGGCGCCTTTCACCCGGTTCCTCCGGCGGAGAAAGCACGCCAGGCACAGGCCCGTCCCCGCCGCCAGCTGGAGGAGGGGCAGCACGGTCAGGATGTTGACAGGGGCGTCCACCAGATGATAGCTGCCGCCCCACTCATACCATTTGAGGAGCATATAGGAGGGGGAGGCGGGCAGGGGGGCCAGCGCCGCCGCCAGCAGGCACGCCGCCAGGGCGGCGAATACCGCCAGCCAGGCGTAGTACGCCTTGGGGGGCTGCACCAGCAGGCGCACCACCTGCTCGGGGTCGCCCACCTCCCGGTGCAGCTCCTCCTCGCTCCGGGGCGGGGAGCCCACGATGTCCCGGTAGTCGGCGATCACGTCCTCCGCCTCCTCCGGGGGCAGCCGCCAGCGGGCGGCCTGCTCCAGCCGGGCCATGTAATCCTTTTTCACGGGGACACGCTCCTTTCACTCGTGTAAAATTTACTATTGTTAAAAATATAGTAGAGACAAGATGATAATACCACACCCCGGCGGGGCTGTCAAGGGGGAATGCGCCCAGGGTTGACAGCGGCGGCAGGGTATGGTATACTGTCCTCAATCTCAGGGAAAAGGGTGAAAAGATGCGCAACAAGTAAGTTGAACTTCAAGCTGTGAACAAGAGGTTGGGGCCCATGTAACATGGGCTTGGGCTTTCATGGCGCGAAGGGCGGCTTGCTTGACCGGGGGCGTGTCATATGCCCCTGCCTTTTCGTCATGTGATCCGTCTTTCTGTCATGAAAGACGGATTTTTTGCGTAAAAGGAGCGGATGCGTATGTTTCAGGTGAAAAACCTCACCGTCACCCATAAAAAGGACCTGACCATCCTGGTGGAGGGGCTGTCCTTCACCCTGGCCCCCGGCGACCGGGCGGCCCTCATCGGGGAGGAGGGGAACGGCAAATCTAGTGTGCTCAAGCTGCTGTATAACCCGGCGCTGGTGGAGCCCTACGCGGAGTGGACGGGGGAGATTGTGGACAAGGGCCTGCGCAAGGGCTACCTGGCCCAGGAGCTGAGGCCGTCGGAGCTAGAAGCACCGGTGTGGGAGTTCTGCCAGGCTGTTCCCGCCTTTGAGGGGGCCGACCCCAAAGCGTTAGACCGCGCCGCCCGGCAGGTGGGGCTCCCCCCCGAGCTGTTCTGGGATGAGCGCCCCATGGACACCCTGTCCGGCGGGGAGCGGGTGAAGCTGCGCCTGGCCCTGCTGCTGCTGGACAGCCCCGATGTGCTGCTGCTGGATGAGCCGTCCAACGACCTGGACCTTCAGACCCTGGAGTGGCTGGAGGGGTTTCTGCTGGGGTGTAAAGTGCCGGTGCTCTACATCTCCCACGATGAGACGCTGCTGGAGCGCACCGCCAACGTGGTCATCCACCTGGAGCGGCTGCGGCGGCGCACCCTGCCCCGGTATACGGTGGCCCGGACGGGGTACGGGGAGTACGTGGAGCGGCGGCAGGCGGGCTTTGTCCACCAGGAGCAGGTGGCCCGGAAGGAGCGGGCGGAGTACGACGCAAAGATGGCCAAATACCGCCAGATCCGGGACAAGATGGATCATGCGCTGGCCACCGCCACCCGTCAGGACCCCCACAACGCGGCAATTATGAAAAAGAAAATGCATACGGTGCTGTCCATCGGGCGCCGGTTTGAACGGGAAAAGGAGGACATGACCGCCCTGCCTGAGTGGGAGGAGGCCATCCTCACCTTTTTCGACGCGGGCCGGTCCGTCTTTCCCGCGGGCAAGACGGTGCTGCGGCTGGACCTGCCAGAGCTCACCGCCGGGGAGCGGGTGCTGGCCCGGGACGTGCGGCTGTGGGTGACGGGGCCGGAAAAGATCGGCATCGTGGGCCCCAACGGCGTGGGCAAATCCACCCTGCTGAAGCTGGCGGCGGACGGGCTGCTGGCCCGGGGCGACCTGCGGGCGGCCTACATGCCCCAGGACTACGGCGATCTGCTGCTGGGGGACAAGACCCCGGTGGAGGTGCTGGCCCCCTCCGGGCACAGGGACGACGTGACAAGGGCCCGCACCTTACTGGGCAATATGAAGTACAAGGCGGAGGAGATGGAACACCCGGCGGCGGGGCTGTCGGGGGGCCAGCGGGCCAAGCTGCTGTTTTTATCCATGGTGCTGAACGGGGCAAACGTGCTGGTGCTGGACGAGCCCACCCGGAATTTCTCCCCCCTGTCCGCCCCGGTGATCCGCCGGGTGCTGGCGGATTTCCCCGGGGTCATCATCAGCGTGTCCCATGACAGGCTGTATCTGGACGAGGTGTGCACCCGCGTCCTGGAGCTGACCCCGGACGGGCTGCGCCAGTGCCGGTGGGAATAGGCCAATTTGGATTTAAAGTATTGATAAATTATACTCTTTGTAGTATAAATATCATAGCCGGATTTAAGCAAGGCCGGCAAATATGGGTGCTGCTAATAACCACGTTTAAGGAGGTTTTATTTGTGGAAAAAAAGACATATCGAATCTTGTTTCTCTTGGTCGCGTGTGTGGCTTTGTGGGGGGGGCTGTTATGTGCTTCCGCCGCCGATATGACCCCGGAATCCATTTACACGGTGGATGAACCCTATCAGTATCCTATTCTGCCGGGAACAGCAGAATGGCGGGCTCTGAACACTTTGGAGGAAAAGATCCAGGCTTGCCATGTAGACGAGGAACTGTTGGCTTCGATGACCACTCCGGCCCTGTTGGAGACGGTACTAACCTATCCGCTGCTCGCCAACATATATGCGTTTAACTCAATAGAGGGCGGCATAGAGAATGTTTCCATGTATTTTCCGGGAATTTCGCTCTTGGCTGTTCGAGAGGATGTGAATGACTGTTTGATTGAATGCGCACAGGCGGTGACACAAAGTCGAGAAGAAACATCTGCAATTTCAAAGTTGAATATAGATACGCTTTCCCGCTATTTAGGCGTGGAATTATCAGAGATTGGGGAGATTGGTTCCAATGACACATTTTCCGCTGCGGCATCTACCGCATATGGCGGGGCAACCTACTGGGTACCATGACTCAAGAAGCATAAGAGGAATGAAACAATTGACGCAATGGGGCCGGGGAATTTTTCCCTGGCCCCGTATTTTGTGTGGAACCTGAGGCAGAGTTGATGACAGAGCCCCGGGTTTCCTTCAGATGGGGAAAGCCTGCCTGGGAATCAAAAATTTGCGCGGGGGCGGGGCTGCAAGAGGTATAGGCAAAAAAGGCCGCCCGGGGGTTCCCGGGCGGCTTCATGTATTCAGGAGGCGAAAATATCCAGGGCCTTATAGTCCTCAATGCGCTGGGCCACGGCGGACCAGGTGGGGCCGGAGCGCACAAAGTCATAATCGGCCCAGATGCGATCCAGCTCGGCCTTTACCTGGGGGATGTCCCGGAGGCTCCCGCCCGCGGTGCGCTGCCAGTAGTCGGGGACCAGGGCGCAGGGGATCAGCCCGCCGTCGTCCTGCACAGGCTCCCCCGTCAGGCAGAGAAGCTGCCCGTCCAGCAGTCCCTGGACGCTCAGCAGGGTGGACATGCCGTTGAGGTCAAAGACCTGCAGGGGCGCGCCGGCGGCGCAGGGGATCTCGCCCCCGGCGAAAAACGCCTCATCGTCGCTCAGGGCGTACAGGTCGCCGCACACGGTTTTGAGGAAGTTGAATTCCTCCTGGCTGATGGCCTCCTGGAAGGACTTCACCACCAGCTCCACGCACCGGCCCAGCGTACCCAGCACCCCGCAGCCGGGCAGGGCGGCCAGCCGCTCCCCCACCGGCGCCAGCCGGGCCAGGGTGAGCAGCGACCATACCCGCACCTGGGCGTCCCCCAGCTCGCCCATTTTGTCCTCAATTTCCTCCACCATCTGATTAGCCAGCAGGGGGGCGTCCTCCAGCTCGCCGATCTTGTCCGAGCAGTTGTCGGTGAGCTTTTCCCCCAGCTGCTCATACACGTCTTCCCGGGCGCTGTAAATGGTGTCGGCACGGCTCAGCCACAGCATGGCCGCGCCCGGGTTTTCCGCATTCAGGGCGGAGAGGCCCAGGTCGTAATAGGCTTTGGCCAGCCCGGTGTAATCCCCGCTTTGCAGGCAGGCGGATACCCGCTCCTCCGGGGGCAGGGCGGGCTCCCGCTTCTTGAACAGATTGAACATGTTCACTCATCTCCAGCTTTATTCTAGATCGCCTTCCGGCGGCAGAGTTTATGATAGCACAGCCGCCCCGCCCCGTCAATCGCGGACATATGGGATTTGTGCGGGCATTCCCCTTGACTTGCCCCGCCGGGGGGCGTAAAATAAGCCGTTAAATGGAAACTGGGCGGGGCAGACGGGGCGCTCCCCCTGCCCCGGGGAGGAATTCACATGACTACAGGCACAAAATTTATCTTTGTCACCGGCGGGGTGGTGTCCGGGCTGGGCAAGGGCATCACGGCGGCGTCCCTGGGCCGGCTTTTGAAGCAGCGGGGGCTGCGGGTGCGGGTGCAGAAGCTGGACCCCTACCTCAACGTGGACCCGGGCACCATGTCCCCCTACCAGCATGGGGAGGTGTTCGTCACCGACGACGGGGCGGAGACCGACCTGGATTTGGGCCACTACGAGCGGTTCATCGACGAAAACCTCACCGTGAACTCCTCGGTGTCCGCCGGGCGGGTCTACTGGAACGTGCTCAACCGGGAGCGGGCGGGGGACTATTTAGGGGGCACGGTGCAGATCATCCCCCACATCACCGACGAGATCAAGCGGCACATCTACTCCCTGGAGGGGACGGATGTGGACGCGGCCATTGTGGAGATCGGCGGCACGGTGGGCGACATTGAGAGCCAGCCCTTCCTGGAGGCCATCCGGCAGGTGGCCGCCGAGCGGGGGCGGCAGAACGTGATGTTCATCCATGTGTCCCTCATCGTGTCCATCCCCGGCTCCGGGGAGCTGAAGTCCAAGCCCACCCAGCACTCGGCCAAGGAGCTGCTCAGCCTGGGCATCCAGCCCGACGTGATCATGTGCCGCAGCGACGCCCCCGTTCCCCGGGACATTTTGAACAAGATTTCCCTGTTCTGCAATATCCCCGTGGACCACGCCATCCCCAACCTGACGGCGGAGCTGCTGTACGAGGTGCCCCTCATGCTGGAGCGGGAGGGGCTGGCCGACGTGGTGGTGCGGCGCTTAGGGCTGATCTGCCACGCGCCGGACCTCACCGAGTGGGCCACCATGGTCCACCGGGCCAAGCATCCCGCGGGAGCCGTCACCATCGCCCTGGTGGGCAAGTACGTGGGGCTGCACGACGCATATCTGTCGGTAGCGGAGGCGTTGACCCACGGCGGCATCGAAAACGGTGTCTCGGTGAACATCCGCTGGGTCAATTCCGAGGAGGTCACGGCGAATACGGCAGACCGACTGCTGGCGGGCGTCCAGGGCATTTTGGTGCCCGGCGGCTTCGGGAACCGGGGCATCGAGGGCAAAATTGAGGCCATCCGGCACGCCCGGGAAAAGAAGATCCCCTTCCTGGGCATCTGCCTGGGGATGCAGCTGGCGGTGGTGGAGTTTGCCCGGAATGTGTGCGGCCTGGCGGGGGCCCACTCCGCCGAGCTGGACCCCAGCACCCCCCACCCCGTCATCGACCTGATGTCCGATCAGGTGGGGGTGACGGCCAAGGGCGGCACCATGCGGCTGGGAAGCTACCCCTGCCGGTTAAAGGAGGGCTCCCTGGCCGCGGCTGTCTACGGCGCGCAGGAGATCAGCGAGCGCCACCGCCACCGCTACGAGTTCAATAACGACTACCGGGAGCGGCTGGAACAGGCGGGGCTGTCCCTGTCCGGCCTGTCCCC
>Ga0073907_1000079_pt1 | contig 135027 bp, 115 predicted proteins | sample GluameincwithD2O_FD_65483 | JGI IMG/M metagenome (GOLD analysis project Ga0073907, IMG submission 65483) | Mouse cecum microbial communities from Vienna, Austria - Glucosamine amended microcosms incubated with D2O | ecosystem: Host-associated > Mammals > Digestive system > Large intestine >... | reverse complement strand
TCGAACCCGTCGGCGTGGAGCATCTGCGTGGCGAGCTTGAGTCGATATCACGCATGGGCGTGAATGATCCGGCGCGTGAGGATGATATATGCGTCTGGGATAAGGTGATCGTTTCAAAGTCGGATCGCATAATCCCGTTTGCAGGGCAGATGGAGGCGTGGCATGGACATCCCGATATGACGGTGACCGGCGGCGCGCATTTTCCTGACTGGACGCAGGTCATGGCTATGGCTTCGGTCGATAAGGATTCTGTGGAACGTAACTTCTCGCACGGCGCGCCTACCTACGACGGCGCGGCCACGGTGCAGCGCGCCATGGCCGCGTGCCTGTCGGAGATTTGGCGCGAGGTGTCATCCGGGCGCAGGATCACCGATGTGGTGGAGATCGGTCCGGGCACAGGACTGTTCACACGCGAATATCTCGGCTGGCTTCGCGGCGCGAATCTCGAATTCTGGGATCTGGCGGCCATCGGCGACGATCTTCCCGGCAAAAAACGGATATGCGACGCCGAACTTGCGGTACGCGGCATGGCCGACAACTCGGCCGACGCTATCGTGGCTTCGGCTTCGGTGCAGTGGTTCAATTCGCTCGGTAGGTTTCTTGCAGAGTGCGGACGGGTGTTGCGTCCGGGCGGTCAGGTAGTCATATCCACGTTCGGACGATCGACTTTCCACGAGCTGAGCGGCATAATCACTCCTGCGGCCACATATCTTGATGCCGACGGACTGGCGCGGCTGACCCCTGACGCGATGGAACTTACTATGTCGGACGATGGCCGGACTGCTACGGTGGATTTCGAGTCGGCATCAGATCTGTTGCGCCACATGAGTCGGACTGGTGTCAACACATCCGCTGCTTCGTCGGGCAATGTCGCCGCTGCCAGACGCATCGTGCGGCAACGTATCACCCGGCTGACGTATCATCCGGTCTACGCTATTTTTACGAAAAAACATCCGTGCCGCTGAAAAAGCATATGCAAAGACGATAAATAGTGTCTGCGTATATCCGCGTAAAGTTGTAACTTTGCGTCAGTTCGTCATATCCATTTTACAGATAATTCTTACCTATGAAAAAGTACAGTGCGGCAGCCGTGGCCCTGATAGCGGCGATGTGTGCGGGATGCCTTGTCGCGTCGGCGGCTTCCGGCAGTGAGGATCAGCCGACGCCGGTCTATAACAGCACCCGTTCGGCAGTGGAGCGGGTGATGAAGCGCGCCGTGCCGAGATTGCAATATGATGGCGGTATGCCGGCCGACAGCCTCGATGCATGGCGCGAAGCCATGTCGGAGGCCATGCGCGGGCTGATGCGTCATCCCGATGCGCCGGCTGCGTCTCCGCGCAAGGTGACAGAATCTCGCCGTGACGGCTATGTGATAGAGCGGTGGGAGTCGTTTCCGCTCGACGAGAATCCGGTGGCATACTTCGTGATGCGTCCCGACAGTGCGGATGTCAGCCGTGCGGCCGTGCTGTGTATTCCCGGATCGGGTCAGACCAAGGAGCTTCTGGCGGGGGAGCGCTCGGGCAACTTCATGCTCGATGGAGAAGCTGACTCTATCGTGAGGCGTGCGGCCATGGGGCTGCATTTCGTGAAGCGCGGTCTGACGGCCGTGGTGGTCGACAATCCTTGTTTCGGCGAGCAGTCCGATGGCGGTGTGTATGACGATATCACCCCGTCGCGTTTCCTGCTTGAAACTGGCTGGAGCTATCTCGGTCTGGCTTCGTGGTATGACAAGGTGGTGCTGGACTGGATGAAAACGCAGCCTGATATTGACAAGAACCGGATAATAGTGAGCGGTTTCTCGCTCGGTACGGAGCCTATGATGGCTCTCGGGCTGCTTGACAGCTCGATATATGCGTTTGTCTACAACGATTTCCTATGCCGCACGCGTGAAAGAGCGTTGGTGCTCAATGCACGCGACGAAGATGGCCGCAGGGGTTATCCCAACTCAATACGTCATCTTATCCCCGGATTTCTGACGCAGTTTGATTTCCCCGACATAGTGGCAGCCTTGTCTCCGCGTCCGGTGATATGCACCGAGGGTGGGCTTGACCGCGATTTCAGGCTGATAGAGGATGCCTACAGGAAGTCGGGCGCGCCGGAGGCGTTCGAGTGGCATCATTATGCCAAATATGCCGATGAGGCGTCGCGCACCGACTATGACGCGCTTCCCGATGGGCTGTCGCGCGACGAATTCTACCGTATGGTCAATGTCGACGGTCCGAACCATTACTTCAAGATGGAGTGGGTGGGGCCGTGGCTCGACCGACTGTTACGGTCGATGCCGACGGCCGAATGAGACATGATGTCGCATTGCGGGCGGCAATAGGGTCAAAGCATTAGAGTAAAAGCGGTGTGGCTCGGGAGGAGAGCCACACCGCTTTTTATGGATTGTGATCTTATCGGCGCTATCCGTATCACTCTCCGGATATATTGCCGGCTACGGTGGTATCAGTACCAGGTGACACCGTTGCGTATAGATGAGCGTTTGTCGTATTTCACATCCTGCAGCAGCGAGGAGTTGACCGAAATGTGGAAGTTGTAGGATTTGTACGGTCCGACAGGCACGAAGCTCGCGCGCATGCTGAAACAGTGAAGATCGCGTGTGATATTGCAGTTCATGTAGGCGATCTTGTGAGTTTCGAAATTATATGAGGCGCTGAATGAGAAATTCCAGTTGGCCGTAGGACGTATGTTGCCGGAGAAGCTGAGATTCTGTGTGATCTTGCCGTCGTAGTCCATCTTGCGCTTGTTGAACTTGCCATAGGCGTATCCTATCGAGTAGTTGAACGACAGATTCCAGGGCACATCCCATTTCATGTAGCCGTCGGACGACAGGTCGATGTCGTTGTCGATATTGCCGCGAGGATCGCGGTCGGCGTTGGGTGCGTTCGACATCGGGTCGTCGCTGTCGGTATCGTCGCCGCTATTCCCTTTTTTGTCAGAGCCTTTTTTGTCTTTGTCGTTTTTGCGCTTGAAGGTGTTGTTGTTGAGCGTGTAGGAGAACGATGTGCCGGTACTCGACAGTTTGGCCAGTCCTTTTCCTGCCTGAAGACGCGTGCGGTTTACTCTCACCGGGTTGCCGGCCTGGTTGAGCTGATAGGTGTAGACATCCCATGTGGCCGACAGGTTGAGGTTGAAGTTTTTCATCAGTTTGACCAGCAGCGATGTGTTGATGTTGCTCCATCGCAGCGAGTCGGCGGCGAAGTTGTAGCTCTGGCTTACTGAGAAATTCTCGATCAGCGACACCTTGCGCTCGCCTATCGAGTCATTGTCGTCCTTCACTTTCATCTCCAGGTTGTTGGCAAGCGAGAAGCTGACCGTACCCGAACGTCCCACGCCTGGCACTCCGAACAGAGCGTTGGGATATTTGGAGTATTGGCGTGTCTGCATGACTCCCTGTGCGTCGGGATACTGGTATGTGCCGTAATATCCGAAGAATGGCGATCCGAAGTCGGGTGTGCCGCTGAACGATATGGTGGGTGTCATGACGTGGCGTATCATCTTTACCTTGTCGCCAAGAAACGGCAGCGGCTGAAAAAATCCGTAGACTTTGGTGTCGAGCGACACCGATGCCAAAAAGTCCCATACGTTGTAGAAGGAGTAGCTTGTGTCGCACACTTCGACCGAGGCGTTGGGATCCCACTGGCGGTTGACCTTCATTGTGTACATGCGGTCGGTGATGTTGACCGACGGAGTGACGTTGATGTAGTTGAACACATTGAATGTGGCCGATATGGGTATGTTGTGGCGCATGCCGTTGCGCCAGTCTTTGATCAGGCTTTTCTTGAAAAATTCGTCCTGCTTGGCGGTGAGAGAGTTGTTAAACACTCCCGAATAGGAGAGTTTTATCTTCTCATACCATTTTTCAGCTCCGACGGCTCTCTTGCGTTTGAAAGGCGTGATCTGCGAGAGGCTGACGGTGACGTTGGGAAACGATACGGCCAGGGTGGAGTCCTGTGTGCGCTGTGCAATGTTGGCAGTGGTCGACAACGACCATTTCGAACCCGGGCGGCGGTAGGTCAGGTTGACCGTAGAGCTCTTGGTGTTTTCCGTGAACGAGTTGGAGTAGTAAGAGTTGAGGTTGTTGCGCGAGTAGCCCGATGTGGTGAAGTTGACCGATGCCGAGAAGTTGAGTGCCGGATTGGCTTTCGGATCCTGCGAATGACTCCACAACACCTGGAAGTTGGTCATGGCCTGATAGTCGGGTGCTCCTTTGTCGCCGGTGATGGTCTTAAGGTAGCTGAGGTTGAATGATCCGCTGTATCTGTAGCGTTTCACGTAGGCCGAGCGTGCCTGCAGTCCCCACGATCCCTTGGTGTAGATCTCTCCTGTGAGCGCGAGGTCGATATTGTCGTTGATGGCGAAATAGTAGCCTCCGTCGGAGAGGTAGAATCCACGGTTGTAGTCGTCGCCGAATGTGGGGAATATTATGCCCGAGGAGTATTTTTCGGAGAAGGGGAAATATCCGAAAGGCACGGCCAGCGGCAGCGGCAGTCCGGCAAGCACCATGTAGGCGGGCCCGACCACGATGTCTTTCTTCGGTTTCACCTTGGCTTTGGTGAGCTGGAAATAGAAGTGGGGATTGTCGTGGTGGTTGCAGGTGGTGTATCGTCCGTTCTGCAGGAAGATGGTATTTTCGTCCATCTTTTTCGCCCGTCCTCCGGTCAGATATCCCTCGCCCTGCTCGGTGATGATGTCGGTGATGATGCCTTTCTCGGATTTGAAATTATATTCCATGGTCTTGGCCTCATAGGAGGTGCCGTTGTCGTCAAACACGGGCGATCCCTGAATGTCGCCTACGGAGTCGGGGCGTCCTACGGCGTAGACCGTGGAGGTGGCCATGTCGAGGTGTATCTCGTCGGCGTCGATTTTCTGTCGTCCGTAGCTGACCGAACTTGCGCCGTAGATGTATGCGTTGTTGCGGCCTATGATCACCATGGAGTCGTTGGCGTTGATGTCGACGGGATTGTCGAGGTCGGATTTCACTCGCGATATTCTCGGACCCGATGGCCGTCGGGTGGTATCGTCAGTGACGTCGGGAGAGATGCGCCGGCGGTTGAGTATCGAAGCCGTGACGCCGGCCGAATCCGTATCAGCGGCGGAAGCCTGCATGGAATCGGCTGCGTTAATTGAGTCGGGTATTTGCGCCGCAGGGATCGCCGCATGTGTCGGCGATGTCTGTCCGGCAAGCGAAGCCGACGCCGAAGCTGTCAGCAAGGCTGTGGCTGTCAGTATGATATATAGTTGAGAATGCCTCAAATGTGAAGTAGCGTTGGTTCGAGATGCAAAGTTACTTCAAATCGTTGAATATTCTCTCCCCACGCGCTTTTTTTTACACTCTTTTTGGGAATCTCCATACGGAATCTCCATACGGAATCTCCATACGGAATCTCCATACGGAATTTCCATACGGTTCCATACGGCTCTCCATACGCGAATCCCGACTTCGGATCTTCACATATCGATTGCCGCGATCTTTATGCGGTCATTGTCATGCGGTCGGGATGCGGCTTTCAGGATGCGATATGGCGGTGTGCCCCGGCTGTGACAGGCCGTCGACACACCGCCGTTGCGGTCAGGCGTTGCGGCGCGGCGACCATCAGTGGTCAGTCACTGTGTCGTCAGGCCGTAGCGTCGGTTATTTGCGGTCTTTCTTTTTCTCAAGCTGACGCTCGATCGCCTCCAGACACAGGTCGATGGCTTCTTCGAATGTGTCGGCTATCTTTGTGGCCACGAAATCGTCCTGCTGGGGCACTGCTACCTTTACCAGAGCCTCTTTGTTCATGGCTGTCTCGGGCTTTACGACCTTTAGGGTGACGTCGACTGTAGAGATGTTGACATTGTGGCGCGCCAGACGTTCGGCTTTCTTGTTGATGAAGCTGACGAGTTTGTCGGCGATGTCGAAGTGGATTGCCTGAATTTTTACTTCCATGATTAACCTCCTTTTTTTAATGCACGTGGATGTGCTTGTTGGTAATTTTGTTGAAGTTCCCGGTATGTTATATGTGTATATATCTGTGTGGTCGACAGCGATTCGTGGCCGAGCAGTCGGCGCACGGCGTTGATGTCGGCGCCGTCGTTGAGCATGTCGGTGGCAAACGAGTGCCGTAGCACGTGTGGACTGCGGCGCAGGGCAGTGGTCGGCTGCAGCGCTCGGTGCACCACATTGTAGACGAGCTTGCGGTATAGCGGACGTCCGTCGGAGCGGACAAAAAACAGCTCGCTTCGTCCGGCTGTGTTGTTGCGTAGTGTCTGATAGTGTCGTATCATATCGGCAAGCTCTTTCCCGAATGGGATGAGTCTGTCTTTATTACGTTTTCCGTGCACTTTTAGTTCACCACGGGCCAGATCCACTCCGGCATCGGTAAGGCCGGTCAGCTCGGAGCATCGCATCCCGGTGGTGTAGAGCATGTCGACTATGAGCCGGTCGCGCACCTGCTCGAAATCGGTCATATCCACCTCTTCGTTGAGCACTGATTCCGTTTCTTCCGGTCTGACGAATACCGGCAGGGGCTTTTCGAGCTTGGGCAGTGTCAGCTCTGCGGCCGGATTGGCCTGCAGACCGCGGCTGCGCATCATCCACCGGTAGAAGGCCCGGAGAGCCTGCACCTTGCGGCGCACCGTTCGGGGCGATGATCCGCGTTTCGACAGTGAGAATATCCATTCTCGCAGGTCAAGCAGCGTGACCGAGGCCGGATCGAAAGCGTATCGTCCTCCCGATGTGGTGTCGTCACGCCAGCCGGTCAGATCGCGGCGGTAGGCGTCGACTGTGTGGGGCGAATAGTTGAGTTCGCAGCGCAGATATGTCAGGAAATCATCTATCATCGGTAGCGAAGATAGCGATAATTCACATAATTTCCAAAAATATCCGGTAATTTTGTGAAAACATTTTTTTGTGAAAGCTCATGAAAATATTCGCTTTGATAGCGGTGGCTCTTGCGGCTGCCGGAGTTATGGCCGCGGAGTCAGGCGGCAGTGCGCGTTTCAATGTCGCTACCTACAATATCCGACAGCTCAATGCCGGCGACGATGCGCGTGGCGATTCATGGCAGAGAAGACATCGTGTGGTGGCCGATCTCATCCGTTTCCATGATTTCGATATATTCGGCACTCAGGAGGGTTTTCACAGCCAGCTTGAGGATCTGAAGGGATCGCTGCCCGGCTATGATTATATAGGACGCGGACGCGACGACGGCGACAAGGCCGGAGAGCATTCGGTGATTTTCTACCGGACGGATCTGTTCGAGGCGGTGGATCACGGTGATTTCTGGCTGTCGGAAAACCCGGAGTCGCCGGGTCTGGGGTGGGACGCCGTATGTGTCAGGATATGCACATGGGGACGCTTCCGCCACATTCCCACCGGCCGTGAGTTTCTGATGTTCAATCTCCACATGGACCATGTGGGTCAGGTGGCGCGGCGAGAGAGCGCACGGCTCATACGCGACAAGATCATTCAGCTTGGCGACAGCCTGCCGGCGATGCTGACTGGCGACTTCAATGTCGATCAGCGCAGCGACGCTTACCGCACAGTGCTTGAATGCGGTCTTATTGATTCGCATGACGCTGCCGCGATGGTATATGAGACCAACGGCACGTTCAACGATTACCGTACCGACGCTTTCTCCGACCAGCGTATCGACCATATATTTGTCAGCCCTGGAATCATTGTGGAGAAATACGGCATCCTCACCGATACGTACCGCTCCGATGAAGGGGGCGAGGTGAAGCCTGCCGGCGCCAACGCTCCGTCGGAGCTTATGATAGGCAATTTCAAGGCGCGTGTGCCCTCCGATCATTTCCCGGTGAGAGCCACTGTGGTGCTCTGACCTACAGTCTGCGGCCGGTCAGGCATCAGTCCGAAAACTCTTCGTGCAGCCGATCGAAGCGACGTAGTGTGTCGGCCGATATGCGCGCCATCGATGCTCTGACCCGGTCGATGCTCTTGCGCTCCATGTCGCCGCTTTTGGAGTAGAATTTGTCGGCATAGCATATCAAGCGTTCGAGCTGTGTGTCGGGCATATACGTCCGGTCGGCGGGAAGAGGCAGATGTTGCGCCGCGATCTCGCCGGCGGTCAGCCCCGAGCCGGTATGGCGTTCGGCCACTCTTGCCACATCCTCGCTGTAACGCTCGCGGCGGAGCAGGTCGGCTCCCAGATAGCCGTGGGCTATGTAGGGAGCGGTGCCGTGACAGTGGATTCCGGGTGCGTCAGTGAGAAATATGCCTATGTCATGGAGCATGGCGGCTTCCTCAACAGTCTGCAGGTCGACCGGAAGATGTCGTCTTCGGGCTATTTCCACCGCAAGCGCGGCCACCGAACGGCTGTGGCGCAGAAAAATATCCCGAAGGGTTGACCCTTCGGGATAATATTTGTCGATTACCGATTGATAAGGCAGTGTCATCAGATACCCTCCACAATGGTGTTCCAGCCGTGTGTGTCGGGCTCTTCTCCGAGCTGCACTGCACGCAGCTTCTCATACAGCCGTGTGGTGATCGGGCCGGGCTGGTGATCCTTGGCCACGATATACTTGACACCGGTGTCTATGTCGTGGATTTCGGCCACGGGCGATGCCACGGCGGCTGTGCCGCACGCTCCGGCCTCGTCGATCTCGGCAAGCTCCTCCAGAGGTATGTGACGCTCTTCGACCGTGATGCCCATGTCGCGGGCGAGCTGCATCAGGCTGCGGTTGGTGACGGAGGGGAGTATCGATTCCGAGGCAGGGGTGATGTAGCGGCCCTGCTTGATGGCGAAGAAGTTGGCCGGACCGCATTCGTCGATATACTTTTTCTCGCGCGGATCAAGGTAGAGCACGGCCGAATATCCGAGTTCGTGGGCGCGCTCGCCGGCTTCAAGGCTTGCTGCGTAATTGCCGCCCACTTTCCAGCGGCCGGTGCCTTTGGGCGCCACGCGGTCAAACTCGCGCATGATGCATATATTGGTAGGTTTGAATCCCTCCTTGAAGTATGGGCCGACGGGGGTCACCATCACCATGAACAGATATTCCGACGAGGGATGCACGCCGATCTGGGCGCTCATGCCAAGCTCGATGGGGCGTATGTAGAGCGATGCTCCGCTGCCGTAGGGGGGTATGAAGCGGGCGTTGAGCTCCACGGCTTTGATCACCATCTTCTTGAACAGGTCGACGGGCACCGGCGCCATCTTGATGCCGTTGGCCGATGAAATGATACGGTTGGCATTGTCTTCAATACGGAATATGCGCACCTTGCCGTCGGCGCCGCGGAAGGCTTTGAGGCCTTCGAATATCTCCTGGCCATAGTGGAGAGCCGTGGCGGCCATGTGCATGTTGATAGTGTCGGACGATGATACTTCTATCTCGCCCCACTTGCCGTCGCGGTAACGGCAGCGCACATTGTAATCGGTAGGAATATAGCCGAACGATAGGTTGGCCCAGTCGAGTTTCTGATCCATGACGAAGCTTTATGTGAATTAAGAGTCTGATTACAGTGTCAGATGCAGGCCGTGACTCCTTTCGAAAGCGGGCAGGACGGCTGTGCATAGATCAATGTTATGTTTGATTGTCGCAAAGTTAATATTATTTACGCTCTCGGCCAAATCTTTTTCATCGGTAAAGTCGTGCAAGATCGTAGGAATAGATCTGCCGGCCGTTTTTGTAGATGAAGGCTTGTCCTTTCAGCTCGGAGCCAGCCTTGCATATCAGCAGCAGTGCATTGCCGGGCACAACCATGTCGATATACGTTTTTCTGGCAGTAGCCTTGTCGAGCAGAGTCCAGTTGCCGTCGGCGGCAAGATAATATATTTCGTAGTCAGTGCCCTTGGTGATGAAGTTTTTATCAGTATAGAACGATACCGAAGCCATTGCTGCCGGCCGGGAGCCGAGGTCGTAGGTGAAGAAACTGCGGTCGGCCGGAAGTGTGAACCGCGATGTGGCTATGCCGTCCTGAAGATAGTAGGGCTCGAATTCGGATGGAAACCGCTCGATCACCTGACAAATGCGTTGATGTTCCATCTCCTTATCATCGAATATGTCGAGTTCGCCGATGGTGAAACGTTTGCCCTTGGGAGCACTCATTCGCAGATAGCGGTAATGCCTGTCGCGTGGGAGTGATATGTTGAGCAAATCGGTGAAGATGGTATCGTTGTCATTGACTCTGAAAATCGTGTCGGGATGAGTGAACGCATAGTCGTCTGATGCCGACAGGGTATATCCGCTTATATGATCCGACAGGCGCATTGCCAGCACGTTGGTGAATGGTCTTGTGCGTCGCAGACGCGCCTTCTGCACCAGTCTGTCGGGATTGGCTTTAAGCGTTTTCACTTTAGAGTCGTGTGTGACATAAAATGCGTCGCCACACGGTACAAATCTTTCCGTGGTGTGCCGCACCGGGACAAAGATCACTCCAGGCTCAATGTCGTGGAATGTCACACGGTCGCCGTCGCGTCGTCCGGTATCGATTATTTCCCAGCTTCCGTCGATCCATAGACCGAGATATACCATCATTTTTGCGTCGGTCGGACGAATGCCGACAGTGGCTTCGTTGTGGCCGAAATAGTGTGAGGTGACATCGTGCAGAAAGGGATTGTTGAGCCTGACTGGCAGCGAGCGTATGTCGTTGAGAGCAGCCATGCGGTCATCCTGGCGTGCAAACGACTGACGGTAGATCTTGCCGGTGGTTCGTGGCGAAGCAGGGCGGTGGCTGCGGTCGGGGATGTAGTCGTCAAGCCCTACGGGATAGTATTCCGAGGTGATCGGATCGCGGACCACGATCCACTGGTATGAATGATTGTTGTCGGGCGAGAACAGTATGTTGTCGGTAGTCACCGGTATGCCGCATGAGCGCATGGCATAGACGAGCAGATCACACCAGTCGCGCCTGAATCCGACACGATTGTTGAACAGGTTTGTGGCGGTGCGGTGGGGAGTGATCAGCTGATCGTTGTAGATCCATTTCTCGCTTTCAATGTGCTTCAGCAATACAAGGGCGGCCTCGAGCACGTCGCTGCCCTGATAGAGCGAGTCGAGCACATGATTGTAGTGTTCGGCATACATCCGCCGCCATCTCACAGGCTGGTCGTCGCTTATGGTATAGGGCAATATCAGTTCGCAGAAGTCGTCAAACGACAGGTCTTTGTTCCATGGACGCTCTTTCCATTGCTTGAATGCCAGATCAATGTTCTCGATAAGCATTTCGGCGCTGACACTGCGGAGGTCATCCTTGCGTGGAAGATTGATGAGTGAGAACTTTTCCCAGCGCTTGAGCTGCTCGGGGGTGAAGAAAAAATCCACCTCCTTGCGTGTGAGCTGTGCGAGAAACATTTCAAGCGAATCAAGTTCCGTGCACTGATAAGAGTAGTGGCCATGCATGTTACTGATCAGGAACTTGGCAGCCTCCAGTTTTTCAGGTTCGTCCTCATAGTGTTCGAGCACTTCCACCAGCTCCTTCCTGTTGCGTGCAGCACGGTCGAGCGCTTTGGCAATCTCAGGAGAATACGACTCCTCGCTGCCGCATGACCACATCCCTGCGGCCATGATTGCAACGAGTGCGGCCATGGCCGCCGAGCGCAGCCGCCGGAGAGAAAACAGTGACTGCGTCATCAGTCTACGTTATGAAGATTGTGACCCATACGCTCCTTTTTGGTGTGCATATAGAATCGGTTGTCATCATTGGGTTCGATTTCAATCGGCACGATCTCCTCCACGGTGAGTCCGTAGCCCTCCAGTCCGATGCGTTTTTTAGGGTTGTTGGTCATAAGACGCATTCTTTTGACTCCGAGCAGATGGAGTATCTGCGCTCCCACTCCGTAGTCGCGCTCGTCGGCCTTGTGACCCAGATGCAGATTGGCGTCGACAGTGTCGAGCCCATCTTCCTGCAGCTTGTAGGCTCTGATCTTTTCCATGAGTCCGATGCCACGTCCCTCTTGGCTCAGATAGAGCACCACTCCGCGTCCGGCGCGTTCGATGGCCTGCATCGAGCGGTGGAGCTGTTCGCCGCAGTCACATCGGCGTGAAGCGAATATGTCGCCGGTAGCGCACGACGAGTGTACGCGCACCAGCACCGGCTCGTCCGTCGCCACGTCGCCTTTTATCAGAGCTATGTGCTCAAGTCCGGTGGTCTTGTGGCGGAACGGTATCAGACGGAAGTGGCCGTAGGCTGTGGGCATATTTACTTCCTCACCCTTTTCCACGGTCAGCTCCCGTAGCATACGGTAGGCGATGAGATCGCGTATCGAAATGAGCTTCAGACCCCATTCGTCGGCTTTCTCGCGCAGCTGCGGCAGGCGAGCCATGGTGCCGTCGGGATTGAGTATCTCTATCAGTGTGGCGGCTGGCCTGAGCCCGGCGAGGCGGGCGAGATCGATGGCCGCTTCGGTATGTCCGGGCCGGCGTAGCACACCCTCTTCCTGCGCGTAGAGCGGATGTACGTGTCCGGGGCGTCCGAAGTCCTCCGGCTTCGCATCCGGATCGGCCAGATGACGCAGAGTGGCCGCACGGTCGTTAGCCGAAACTCCGGTGGTGCATCCTTCGAGTTTGTCAACGGTGATGGTGAACGGTGTGCCGAGCATCGAGGTGTTGTCATCCACCTGATGCGGCAGATTGAGTTCGCGGCAGCGCGAAATGGTCAGCGGTGCGCACAGCTCTCCGCGGGCATTCGTCACCATGAAGTTGACACTCTCTGCCGTGGCTTTTTCGGCAGCCATGATGAGGTCGCCTTCGTTTTCGCGATCCTCGTCGTCGACCACAATGACGAATTTGCCCTGACGGAAGTCCTCTATGGCTTCCTCTATTGTGTTGAGTCTGATCTTTTCCATATTATAGATAATAGGTGGCTGTCTATTGGTGTTCGTTGATATGTATAGTTTAGGAATACTACGTTTTGTCTTTGGTAATGGTTCTTTGGGGCTTCTCGCCGTTGAGAAGCTTGATCTCCTCGCGGCTTACCTTTTCGATAGTGGCTATCTCGCCGTCGAGGTGTTTTATAGAGCGGCGTCCGGCGATATAGACCGGCAACCCTATCGGGAACAGTATGATGGCGCTCCAGGCCACCCACTTAACGCCTGTCGGATGATATATCCAAAGGCTGCGAAGCACCGGGAAATCCATGAGTTTCATCACTACGAGTCTGTCGCGCGAGTTGGCAAGATACCCCACGGTGCTCTCCAGTTCGGCCGACAGCGCTTTGAGATCCAGACGCGGCACTCCCTGCGTCCAGTAGGCCACATAGTTAGTGCACCGCGCAAGGCTTTGGCGTAGCCGGCCGGCATGTAGCGACAGCGATTCAAGCTTCGTAAGTGCTTCAGCCTTAGCGACCTCCTCCATGATCACCTCTTTCATGCTGACCGAACGCACTTCGCCTCGGCCGAGCAGACGCCTGAAGAAGTTGGCGTACGCGTCGCGGTTGAACACCGCCGAGTCGTTGACCGCCTTGTAGGTGAAAAATACGCCCAGAGGCAGCAGCACAGCGGCGCTGAGCCACATGCCTTCCCACACCTCCAGACGCCCCTCGCGCGCCATCTTGTTGCCGGTATTGTCTATGATGTAATAGAATATGAAGAGAAACACCGATATGACAAGCGGCATTCCCAGACCACCCTTGCGGATGATCGCTCCGAGCGGAGCGCCGATAAAGAAAAACACCAGACAGGCAAACGACAGTGTGAACTTCTTTTGCAGTTCTATGCCGTGGCGGCGTATGGTCTTGCGTTTGTCGGCCAAGGCATAGCCTTTGAATTCGTAGTCCTGACGCTGTCGCTTGGTCTTCTCCAGAGCGGTCTGCAGGTAACTCAGTGTATATGCCGATGTTGAGCCTCTGAACACCGAGTCGACATTGAGCCGGCGTGCGGCAGCATGGCTGTGGCCGGTAGTGTCGTTGCCTTTTGTGAGTGGCATCGACATAAGTCCGGCCGACTGCACGGCTTTGGCATATTCCAAGCCGATGCTGTCCGCCTGGGCACGCACGGAGTCGATGGTTTCCTGCAGCTCGGCGATGTTTTTGCCGACATACTGGTTGCGCATCCCGTCCTCGTCCATTCGGTTGAAGTTGGCGTCGAATTTCAGCAACACCTCCTTGTAATCAAACGATTCGCGGCGATAAGGCACATTGGCGCTGCTCATGCCGGCTTCCTTTAGATTCTCGAACGATTCTCCCTGCCATAGCCGCAGCACCAGATGGGTCTTGTCCTCGGTCATGACCAGACGTCCTGAATCGGCCAGAATCACACTGGCGTTGTCAAACCCCTTCGACAGGTCGTAGATCATCATCTGATAGAGGGTGCCGTTGTCGCGGTTTTTCTCCTTGACGTAGATGTTGTAGCCTGGAATCTGGTCGTAGAATACTCCCTCGGGTATCTCCAGCTCGGGCGATTTCTGACGCATGGAGTAGAGCAGGGTCCACATCTTTGTCTGCGCGACCGGCAACACATTGTTCTGAAAGAAAAAAGCCGCTATGGCAATAAAGGCCACCAGTGCGATCAGAGGCTTCATCGTTTTGATCAGCGACACGCCCGAAGCCTTCATGGCCGTCAGTTCGAATCGCTCGCCGAGATTACCGAATGTCATGAGCGACGCCAGAAGTATGGCGAGCGGCAGAGCCATCGGTATCATTGTCAGCGAGGCGTAGAAAAACAGCTCTCCGATCACTCCGATGCTCAGGCCCTTGCCAACGAAATCGTCGATAAACCGCCATAGAAACTGCATCATAACGATGAACAGGCAGATGAAGAAGGTCATCACAAACAAGGGCACGAAACTCTTGAGCATGAATCTGTATAAGCGTTTTATACGTAGCGGATGCATCTTCGGCGGTATGATGATTGCTTTAGAGGGTCAGTTATTGATGTGGGGGGATTGCGCCTGAAGTCAGTGGCTGAAGCTGCAATCCTGATGCAAAGTTACGCAAAAAATCCTAATTATCCGCATACATGTCAAGTGGCGTGATATCCTTTGCACAGACGGGCATATTCCGCAGTGGCGTCAAACGAGGGGCAAGCCTTGGAGGCGAAGTCGCGGTGGCCTCTGACGCTCGATCCGGGATAGCGCCTGAGCAGCGATGCGAGCAGTGCGGTGAGCGATTCGCGCTGTTGTGGCGTGCGTGTGTCGGCAGGCGTCCCGTCCGTCTCGATGCCGCCTACATAGGCCACTCCGATGCTTCCGGCGTTGTGTCCGAGGCAGTGCGCTCCGGCAATACTCTCGTCGCGGCCGCGATGCACCGTGCCGTCAAGCGCCACCACGTAATGGTATCCTATCTGATTGAATCCGCGCTGGCGGTGCCAGCTGTCGATCTCGGCCACGCTGACGTTGCGGGAGCGTGGAGTGGCAGTGCAATGCACTATGATTTCTGTGATGTTTCTCATATCGGCTGCAAAGTTACGCAGCCTGAAGCCATGTCCGTGCGGGCGTTTGTCGCAGGTGCAATTGTGAAATTTGTCGCGGGCGTACCCGCGACTCGGCATTATTCCACGATAAGCTCGTAGTCGACCACGTCGAGCCGGCGTCCGAATTTCAGACCCACGGCCTTGAACTCCGACACCGGCAGGAAACCTTCACGTTCGTGGAGACGCCGGCTTATAGCGTTGTCTGCGGTTATGCATGCTATCAGAGCATGAAGAGAAGCATCGCAGCGACACTCCTCTATGAGTCGGCGCAGCAGGGCGGTGCCTGTGCCGTGGCCTTGATGACGGCTGTCGACGTAGAGCGTCGTTTCGGCAGTCGGACGATAAGCCCGGCTCTGTTTCCACCGGTGGGCATAGGCATATCCTGCGATGCAGCCGTCGGCATCCTCCGCCACCAGCAGAGGATATTCGGCGGCTATGCTGTCGAGCCGGGCACTCATCTCCTCCACTGTAAGCGGTTCGGTCTCAAAGGTGATGGTAGTATGCGTTATGTAGTGATTGTAAATCTCTGTGATCCGTCCGGCGTCGTCGGGCCGGTATTTTCTTATGCTGATCATAGCGGAAAACCTTTGCTTGACATGATTTTCATTCCATTGGCGGCTGTGCTGTCGGACGTCACAATCATGGCCTCGGCATCATGTTCACGCTCTATCATGGCCATTGCCGCTTCTGCTTCCATGGCCATGCAGGCTGTGGCCAGAGCGTCGGCCGTCATGGCGTCGGGGGCTATCACGGTGGCCGAAATGGTGGTGCTTTTCACCGGTCGGCACGTCAGCGGATCTATCGTGTGGCCTATGCGGCCGCCGGGGGTGTCGCGATAGTTGCGGTAGTTGCCCGAGGTGGCGATCCCGCAGCCTGTGACGGCTATTGTGGTCAGTCCGCTGCGTGTTTCATCGGCCGTGCTTTCAGTCGGCATGTCGATCATTATGTGCCACTTCTCTCCTGCCGGATTACTGCCTCCGAGGGTGATCTCGCCTCCGATCTCCACCATAAAGTCGTCGACGCCGTTGCGCCTCATCATGGCTGCCACCTCGTCGCAGCCGAGCCCTTTGGTGATGGCGCTGAAATTGAACTGTGTGCGGCTGTCCTTCTTTATCATCCGTCCGTCGGCAACCATGCACCGGTCCATGCCGACGATGGCTCTGACGCTGTCTATCGCATCATCCGTAGGCTCGCCGCAGGCTGTTTCATAACCGAACCCCCACAGATTGACCGCAGGGGCTACCGTCGGGTCGAATTTACCGCCGCTTGCGCTCCACACCCTCCGTGAGGCGGCGGTCACAATGGCTACCAGCGAGTCACAACGGTCGCTCTCGTTGCGGTTGATCAGGCTAATGACCGATCCTTTGTCGAATGGCGACAGCGATTTCTCCACGCGGCTCATTGTCGCCAGAATAGAGTCCGAAAGGTCATTCTTCCCGCGGTATGTCACATGATACGTCGTGGACCAGACACATCCCTGCGTCGAACGCCAGCGGCGTGAGTCGCAGCTACCGGTGCATACGGTCAAGCCTGCTGTTATAGTGATAATCAGTGCCGACAATGAAAAATGTTTCATGATTCTGAAAATTTCTGTCAAAATTACATAAAAATCCCCGGATTATGGTTACATTTGCCAAAACCGATTGTTTATATCCCATAAGTGGCTCGCAAAACCGAAGTATAACCGCGGGTTGCTGACGGGTTTGATAATATCAACTGATTCTTGAGAGCTACTTAAGATCAATGACAGAGTGACAGATTCCGAGATATCACCAATCCTAAATATTTAATCATGAAACGCTCTTACTTGTTTTTAGCACCGGGATTCGAGGAAACCGAAGCATTGGCTACGGTCGACGTGATGCGTCGTGCCGGCATGGAGGTGCTCACCGTCGCCATCAATCCCGAGAACAGTGAAAAAGTGTGTGGAGCCCACGGCGTAGTGGTTGTGGCCGATCTGCTCCCGGAAGATGCCGACTTCACTGACGTGGAATGGCTTATTTGTCCGGGAGGAATGCCCGGCGCACAGAATCTCGCCGACAGCAGGATCGTCACCGAAGCATTGCGTGCCCATGCGGCTAAAGGCGGTAAAATCGCCGCTATCTGCGCCTCGCCTGCACTGGTGCTCGCGCCGCTCGGTATTCTTGACGGACGCGAAGCCACATGTTATCCCGGCATGCAGCCCGAATCCGACAAGATCGTCATGCGCGACGCCCCCGTGGTGGCGCTCGACAACCTGATCACGGGCAACGGCCCCGCATCCACTCTCGCTTTCGCGCTTGCCATCGTCCGCCGTTCGTGTGGCGATGCCGTAGCCCAGCAGATCGGCAGCGGAATGCTCGTATATCCCAAATCCATGAACTTCTATTTCTGATCATTGCACAAAAGGCAATATATTACCGATAGCGCGGCCTGACCTGAAAGTCGGGTCGCGCTTCGTGCAGTTTACGCAACATAGGCTCACACCGGTTTCGCACCACCGATGGAAGGCACTGAATATGGATTGATAACGGAGCCTCGTGCAGGTATAGTGGAGGATAATACGCTTTTTTGCCATTAAATTATGGCAAAGTGAAAAGGTTTTTTTAACTTTGTCATCGCGATGAACGATGAACGTACAAAAGCAGCCGCCACAGCGGCCCTCAACCGGTATCTGATGCAGCACCGTCTGCGCCGGACTCCGGAGCGTTACGCCATACTCGACAAAGTGTTCAGCCTGTCGGAGCACTTTTTTGTCGACACACTTCACCGTATGCTCGACGCCGACGGCTACCATGTCAGCCGTGCCACGGTCTACAACACCATGGAAATACTTGTCGATGCCGGACTTGTCCGACGTCACAACTTCGGCTCCACTCCGGCACAGTACGAAAAAGTGGCAGGCATAACCAACCACCACCACCTCGTATGCACACAGTGCGGCAAGGTCAGGGAGGTCAAGGATGCCGAAATCGACCGGCTGCTGTCATCAAAGCGCTACACCTCGTTTCATCCGGCCTATGCCGACCTGTACATCTACGGAGTATGCTCCCGATGCGCACGACGACCGAGGCCGTCAGCCAAAAACAAAGAATAAAATTCGACACCAATCATACAATATCGTAAAGCAATGAAAGTAGACGTGTTGCTCGGCCTCCAGTGGGGCGATGAAGGAAAAGGAAAAGTAGTGGACGTACTCACGCCGCGCTATGACATCATAGCCCGTTTCCAGGGCGGACCTAATGCCGGACACACCCTTGAGTTCGAAGGCAAGAAATATGTGTTGCGTTCAATTCCCTCAGGAATTTTTCAGGACGGCAAGACCAACCTTATAGGCAACGGCGTGGTTCTTGACCCGGTGCTCTTCCGCGAAGAGGCCGAAAGCCTTGAAAAATCAGGCATACCCCTGCGGTCAATCCTGAAAATATCGAAGAAAGTGCACCTGATCATGCCTACCCACCGCCTGCTTGACGCTGCCAACGAAAAAGCCAAGGGCATCTCGAAGATAGGCACTACGGGCAAAGGCATCGGACCGACATATACCGACAAGATCAGCCGCAACGGACTGCGACTCGGCGACACGCTGCTTTCCGACTTCAGAGAGCGCTACGCCAAAGCGCGCGACCGTCATATCGACATGCTCGCCGCACTCGGCGAAAAGCCCGACACAGCCGAGCTTGAAAGCAAATGGATGGATGCCATCGAATATATCAAGACTTTCGATATCGTCGACAGCGAATTCTTCATCAACCGGGCGCTCGCCGACGGCAAAAGCGTATTGTGCGAGGGAGCGCAGGGCACACTGCTCGACGTTGACTTCGGATCATACCCGTTCGTGACATCGTCCAACACCATTACAGCCGGAGCCTGCGCCGGACTCGGAGTGGCTCCCAACCGCATAGGCGACGTCTACGGAATATTCAAGGCCTACTGCACAAGAGTAGGCAGCGGACCGTTCCCCACTGAACTGTTCGACGAAACAGGCCGCCTCATCCGCGATCTCGGCCACGAATACGGAGCCGTGACCGGACGCGAACGCCGTTGCGGATGGATAGATCTCGTGGCGCTCAGATACGCCATCATGATCGACGGCGTCACCAAACTCATAATGATGAAAAGCGACGTGCTCGACGGATTCGACGAAATCAAGGCTTGTGTGGCCTACGAGATCGACGGCAAGCGTGTTGAGGACTTCCCCTACACCGTCGACGGCGTGGATGTCAAGCCGGTCTACGTCACCCTTCCCGGATGGAAGACCGACATGACGGGCATGAAGAGCGAACAGGAATTCCCCAAGGCATTCAGCGACTATGTGGCATTCCTCGAAAAAGAGCTTCAGACACCGATAGCCGTGGTTTCGATCGGTCCCGACCGCGAACAGACAATCGTGCGCGACAGCTTTTGAATAAAAAGCTGTCGGCCGCCCGACATGCAGATAACTTACCTTAATTGATACCTGACATTATGGCAAAAATCAAACCCTTCAGGGGCGTACGTCCCCCAAGAGAACTGGTTGAAGAGGTGGCATCGCGCCCCTACGACGTGCTCAATTCCGATGAAGCGCGGCGTGAGGCCGACGGCAACCCCAAATCGTTGTACCACATCATCAAGCCGGAGATCGACTTCGACCCGTCGACCGACGAGCATGATCCGCGGGTCTACGACAAGGCAGTGGAAAACTTCAATGCCTTCCAGAGCAACGGATGGCTTGTGCAGGACGATGACGACCATTACTACATCTACGCCCAGACGATGGACGGACGCACACAGTATGGAATCGTCATAGCGGCCAATGTCGACGACTATATGGAGGAACGCATCAAGAAGCATGAGCTAACGCGCCGCGACAAGGAGGAGGACCGCATGAAGCATGTCAGGATCAACAATGCCAATGTCGAGCCTGTATTCTTCGCTTTCCCCGACAATGACGTGCTTGAGCGCATCATAGCTGATGTCACGAAAGGAGCGCCGGAATATGATTTCACGGCTCCAGACGGATTCGGCCACCATTTTTGGGTGATCGACGACAAGGCCACGATCGAAGCCATAACCGGTGAATTCGCCAGGATACCATATCTGTATATCGCCGACGGACATCACCGCACTGCGGCCGCAGCTCTCGTAGGCGCCGAAAAAGCAAAGGCCAATCCCGGCCACCGGGGCGATGAAGAGTACAATTATTTCCTGGCGGTGGCATTCCCTGCGTCGCACCTCAAGATTATCGACTACAATCGTGTGGTGCGCGATCTCAACGGGCTTACGCCGGAGGAGTTTCTCGGCCGGCTCGAAAAGGATTTCATCGTGGAGGCCAGAGGCGCTGACATATATAAGCCCGAAAAACTCCACAACTTTTCGCTCTATCTGGCCGGAATATGGTATTCGCTCACCGCACGCGAGGGCCGCTACAACGATCAGGATCCAATCGGAGTGCTTGACGTGACCATATCGAGCGATCTGATACTCCGCGACATACTCGGCATCACGGATCTCCGATCCGACAAACGCATAGATTTTGTAGGCGGCATACGCGGTCTCAGCGAGTTGAGCCGCCGCGTCGACAGCGGAGAGATGGCCATGGCTCTCGCCCTCTATCCTGTGTCGATGAAGCAGCTGATGGATATTGCCGATTCAGGCAATATCATGCCTCCGAAGACCACCTGGTTCGAGCCAAAGCTCCGTTCCGGACTTGTCATACATAAACTCGACTGACCATTGGCATTGTCGACCGGACGATATAATGAAGCAGGGCGCGTTTCGTCAGCTGACGGACGCGCCCTGCCGTTGGCCGATGGCTGTAATCCGCCGGGCGAACCGCTGACCGGAGTCTTCGCCACACCTCCTTCGGCATATCTGCGTCTTGCGTTCGGCCGTATTGCCGGCCGGTGGATGTGGATCCCTGTTGTGTCGGTGATCGTATGCCTGGTTATGGGATTTGCCGACGCTGATGGCATGCGCTGGATATTTGCCGGAGTGATCCTGGCGTTCTGCGTATATCCGATAGTCATGCTGCATATATGCATGAGGTCAGTGGTCACTTCGGAGGCACGGCTCTGTGTCGCGCCCAAAAGAATTCTGCTCGACACCACGGGGATTGTGGTCATATTCCAGAAACCGTGCGATGAACCTTCAGATGAATGCGATGATCCTTCAGATGAAGAGGCCGGCGGAAATGACGCATCTCTTTTACAAGAAAAATCATCGTCGCCACAGACTGAAGCCATGGTCGACGATGATTTTGAGTCGGTATCTTTTAGTGATATTGTCGATGTCGTGTCGTCAAGAAGCGCTTGCGTTCTACGTCTTCGCGGACGATACGCCCGTTGTCTGATCATACCCTCCGACGCTTTTGTGTCGGCCGACGGAGCAGCACGCCTGATGTCGGCAACAGCCTCGGCAGCCGGTCAGCCGACGGTGTAGTCCACACAAGCCCGTGCAGCCTTGCATCCGGCTATGATCGAGGCGGCGGCCACATGAGCCGGATGAGCCGCATAGACGGCCACGTCGGCGAGCGACGGCAATGTGGCTGTCAATACCACGTCCCAGTCTTCGGCAGGATTCTCGTTGATGCCCACCTCGATGCTTTCAAGGCATTCTATCTGTCCGGGCAGTGCCTTCAGGGCTTCGGCAAACCGTAGAGCCACCGCCGCACGTTCCTCGGTGCTTCCCGACAGTTTGAAAGTGACGATATGCTTTACCATCGCGCGGTCGTTTAGTTCGTTCCGTACATTTTCTCACGGGCAGCGGCTACGCGCTCGTCGGTGATATAGTCATCGTAGTCCATCATCTTGTCGATGATTCCCGACGGCGTAAGCTCTATGATGCGGTTGCACACGGTCTGGATAAACTCATGGTCGTGCGACGACAGCAATATGTTGCCCTTGAAGCTCTGGAGAGTGTTGTTGAACGCCTGTATCGATTCCAGATCAAGATGGTTGGTGGGGGAGTCGAGCACCATGGTGTTGGCGTTGCGAAGCATCATGCGGGCTATCATGCAGCGCATTTTCTCGCCGCCGGAGAGCACCGAAGCTTTTTTCAGCACCTCTTCGCCCGAGAATAGCATCTTGCCGAGGAATCCCTTCAGATATATCTCGCTTGAATCGTCACTGAACTGGCACAGCCAGTCTACCAGATTCATGTCGGTATTAAAAAAGTCGGAATTGTCGAGCGGCAGATAGGCCGTGGTTATGGTCTGACCCCAGTCATACGTGCCGGCATCGGCCTTGCGGTTGCCGTTGATTATTTCAAACAGGGCAGTCATGGCGCGCGGGTCGCGGCTCAGGAATGCCACTTTGTCGCCTTTCTCTATCTGGAAATTCACATCCTTGAAGAGCAGTTCGCCGTCGACCGATGCTGTAAGCCCGTGCACTTCCAGTATCTTGTTGCCGGGTTCGCGCTCTGGAGTGAATATGATGCCCGGATAGCGTCGCGACGAGGGCTGGATCTCCTCGATATTGAGCTTTTCAAGCATCTTCTTGCGGCTTGTGGTCTGCTTTGATTTGGCCACATTGGCGCTGAATCGCTGTATGAATTCAAGCAGCTCCTTGCGCTTCTCCTCTGCCTTCTTGTTCTGCTGCTGTTGCTGGCGAAGAGCGAGCTGGCTCGACTCATACCAGAAGCTGTAGTTGCCGGCGAAGAGCGACACCTTGTTGTAGTCGATGTCAAGGGTGTGGGTCGACACGGAGTCGAGGAAGTGACGGTCGTGTGAAACCACAAGGACGGTATTCTCAAAGTTTGACAGATAATTTTCGAGCCATGCCACGGTGTCGAGATCAAGGTCGTTGGTAGGCTCGTCGAGAAGCAGATTGTCGGGGTTGCCGAAGAGGGCTTTGGCGAGCAGCACACGCACTTTCTCGTTACCGCTTAGGTCCTTCATGAGCATATAGTGCTTGTCCTCCTTTATGCCGAGGCCGCTGAGCAGGCTCGCGGCGTCGCTCTCTGCATTCCACCCTTCGAGTTCGGCGAACTTTTCCTCAAGCTCCGAGGCGCGTATGCCGTCGGCATCGCTGAAGTCGGCCTTGGCATACAGGGCATCCTTCTCCTTCATGATGTCCCAAAGCACGGTGTGACCCTGGAGCACTGTGTCCATCACAGTGAATTCATCAAATTTGAAGTGATCCTGTTCGAGCACACTCATGCGTTCGCCCGGGCCTTGGGTTATAGTGCCGTGGGTGGGACTGAGCTGTCCGCTCAGCATACGCATCAGTGTGGATTTGCCGGCACCGTTGGCGCCGATAATGCCGTAGCAGTTGCCAGGAGTGAATTTCATGTTCACATCCTGAAACAACACTCTTTTTCCAAACTGTATGCCTAAATTGTTTACCGCTATCATCTTTGTTTACCTTATCTTTATTGAAATCCGATACAAAGTTACCGCTTTTTTTTTATTTCGCCAACCGCGTCGCCCCCGTTATTGCGCTATCATGGATGGATCCGCAATGACGGGGGCGACAATAGTTGTGCGTCAAGTTCTGTCTGTTCAGTCGAAGCAGCGGTCCCAGTCCTTCCATACTGTTTCGTAGCCGAGCGAGCGTATCTCTTCGGCCACCTGTGCGGGGGTGCGCGAGTCGGTGACTTCAAACTGCTCCAGCGAGTCGGGTTCGGAGCAATAGCCTCCCGGATCGGTCTTGCTGCCGGCGCTCATGGAGGTCACTCCGAGTTTCATCATGTTGGCGCGGAATGACGGAGATTCGCGGGTGGAGTAGGATATGTCGACGTCATGGTCGAATATTCTGAAAGCGAATGTCAGCTGGGCAAGCTCACGGTCGGTCATCACCACTTTCGGCTGATAGCCTCCTTCGGCCGGACACATGCGCGGGAAGTTGATGCTGTAGCGGGTCTTCCAGTAATGTTTGCGGAGATAGCGCAGATGACGTGCCATCATCGTCACGTCGGTGCGCCAGTCCTCAAGGCCTATGAGCACTCCCATGCCTATCTTGTGCACTCCGGCCTGACCCATGCGGTCAAATCCGTTGACACGCCATTCGAAAATGGATTTCATGCCGTGGGGATGATAGGTCTTGTAGGCCTCCTCATGATATGTCTCCTGAAAGCACACCACACCGTTCAGCCCGCTGCCTGTCAGCCGCTGATAGTCGCGGGTCTTCATTGGCATCACCTCGATGGTGAGGTTGCTGAAATATGGCCGTGCCACCTGCAGCACCTTCTCGAGATAGTCCACGCCGTTGAGCCTCGGGAACTCTCCCGACACCACCAGCAGATTCTCAAACGGGCCGAGGCGCCGGATAGCCTCACACTCTTTCTTCACCTGATCGAGTGACAGAGTGATGCGCGTGAAAGGATTGTCGTGGTTAAATCCGCAATACACGCACTTGTTGGTGCAGGCGTTGCTCACATAGAGCGGTATATACATCGAAATGGTCTTTCCGAAGCGTTCGAGCGTATAGGCGTGCGACAGCTGCGCCATCTCTTCGATATATGGTTGTGCGGCCGGCGATATGAGCGCCATGAAGTCGTCCACGTCAAGATGCTCCTTGGCGAGAGCCGTTTCCACATCCGAGGCCGTCTTGGCCGCGATCTCGGCGGTGGTGCGGTCCCAGTCATATTTTTTCAGTTCGTCGTAAAACATCGCTGTCGGATTATTTCGCGCACTCTTCGGCTGTCGACTGCGATATGCGCATCGCGCAGAAGTTGGGTCCGCACATGGTGCAGAAATGGTCGTCGTCGCGGTGACTCTCCACATAGTAGCGACGGGCTTTCTCCGGGTCAAGCGACAGGTTGAACTGGTCTTTCCACCTGAAGTCGTAGCGTGCGAGGCTCATCGCGTCGTCGCGCACCTGTGCGCCGGGATAACCCTTGGCGAGGTCGGCGGCGTGGGCGGCGATCTTGTAGGTGATCACGCCCTGACGCACATCGTCGAGATTGGGGAGTGCCAGATGTTCTTTGGGCGTGACATAGCATATCATTGCGGTGCCGGCCCAAGCGATCTGTGCGGCGCCTATGGCCGAGGTGATATGGTCGTAGCCGGGAGCTATGTCAGTGGTCAGCGGGCCTAGTGTGTAGAACGGGGCTTCGTGGCATTTGTCGAGCTGACGATCCATATTCTCCTGTATCTTCTGCATCGGCACATGGCCGGGACCCTCTATCAACACCTGTACGCCGTGGACCCAAGCCTTTTCGGTGAGTTCGCCGAGCACGTCGAGTTCGAGGAACTGCGAGCGGTCGTTGGCATCATGGATTGAACCCGGGCGGAGGCCGTCGCCGAGCGATACGGCCACGTCATACTGTGCCAGTATCTCGCATATCTCGTCGAAGTGGGTGTAGAGGAAGTTTTCCTCGTTGTGGATCACCGCCCATCGTGTCATGATGGATCCTCCGCGGCTCACGATTCCCGTCAGGCGTTCGTTGATCATGTCGGCGTGGGCGCGGAGTGCGCCGGCATGGATGGTGAAGTAGTCCACACCCTGCTCGGCCTGCTCTATGAGCGTGTCGCGGTATATCTCCCACGAGAGGCGCTCCACGCTGCCGTCCACCTTTTCGAGAGCCTGGTATACCGGCACAGTGCCTACGGGCACCGGACAGTTGCGGATGATCCATTCGCGCGTTTCGTGTATGTTGGCTCCGGTGGAGAGATCCATAAGTGTGTCGCCGCCCCAGTAGCAGCTCCACACGGCTTTGCTTACCTCCTCCTCGATGCCCGACGACAGAGCCGAGTTGCCGATGTTGGTGTTGAGCTTCACGGCGAATTTGCGGCCTATGATCATCGGCTCCGCTTCGGGATGATTGGGATTAGCCGGGATCACGGCGCGTCCGGCGGCCACCTCCTCTCTCACCGTTTCAGGAGTGATGTAGCTCTTGATGCCGAGAGCCGCGCAGTTCATGTTCTCGCGGATGGCCACATACTCCATTTCAGGGGTGATGATACCTCGCCGGGCGAGATCCATCTGCGTGATGCGGCAACCCTGTTTAGCTCTCAGCGGACGGTGGCGGTTGGCGAACCGTATCGCGTCGAGCGAACGGTCGGCTTCGCGCTGACGGCCGTATTCCGAGGTGATTTCAGGCAGCTGCTCGAGATCGTCGCGCCGTGCGTTCCACTGTTCGCGTATGCGAGGGAGTCCGCGGTTGATGTCGGTGGTCACATCCGGATCGGTATAAACGCCGCTTGTATCGTAAACGTAGACCGGTTCGTTCTCCCTGACGGTCTTCGTGCCGTCGGGAGCTACTTTGACCGTGGGGGTGAGTATGACACGGCGCATGCCTACTTTCACATCGGGGTGTATCTCGCCGTGCATGTATGTTTTCTCCGAGCCGGGATAGCTGTGGAGATTGATATTGTCGATAGTCATAATTCTATGTGATAGGGTTGGAAATCAGTCAAGGAATGAGGTGAGAGGGCTTGTGGCCTGAGCGTGGACGGCAGCGCCGGTGGCCACCCGTCCGAGTCCGGCCAGACGGGCTTTGCGGCCGGCCTCGACGGCGAGCCTGAATGCGACAGCCATCTCCACAGGGTTGCGCGCCACGGCTATGGCAGTGTTCACAAGCACAGCATCGGCTCCGATCTCCAGAGCCTCGGCCGCATGCGACGGCGCTCCTATGCCGGCGTCGACCACTACCGGCACCGTGCTCTCCGCTATGATGATTTCAAGCAGGTCGCGTGTACGCAGTCCCTTGTTGGTGCCGATCGGCGCTCCCAGCGGCATGACTGCGGCTGTGCCTGCCTCTTCAAGGCGTTTGCAGAGCACCGGGTCGGCCTGTATGTAGGGGAGCACATGGAATCCCTCCCGGGCCAGTATCTCTGTAGCCTTTAGTGTTTCCACCGGGTCAGGCAGCAGATACTTGGGATCGGGATGGATCTCTAGTTTGATGAAGTCGGTGCCGAAACAGTCGCGGGCGAGCCGTGCGGCCATTACAGCCTCTTCGGCGTTGCGCACGCCCGAAGTGTTGGGCAGAAGAGTGACATGCTCGCGGTTGATGTGCTGGAGCATGTTGTCCTCTTCCTCGTGGTCCATGTCGATGCGCTTCATGGCCACGGTGACCATTTCCGAACCCGACGCCAGTATGGCGTCAAGCATAAGCCGGTTGGAGGCGAATTTGCCCGTGCCGACAAAGAGGCGGGAATGGAATCCCCGTCCTCCTATTGTCAAAATGTCTTCCATTGCAAGTGTATTGTAGTTCAGTCGTGAGGAATATCCATCAGACGTTCCATTATCTTCATAGTGTAGAGCATTGGATCGGGAGCGTTGATGATCGCCCCGCTTACGGCTATGCCGTTGATCCCTGCCGCTTTAAGCGGATCCACATCGTCGAGCGTGAGGCCGCCGATAGCTACGATCGGCAACTCGACTCCGGCCTTGCGCACGGTGTCGACAACCTCTTTGACCCCATCGGTGCCGAGCACCGGGGCGAGATTTTTTTTGGTCGAGGTGGTGTGTACGGGGCCGAGGCCTACATAATCCACATCCTTCCCTTTCCATTTGATTATATCTTCGGCGGTGTTGGCTGTGACGCCTATTATTGCGTGCGGGCCGAGAAGCTCGCGTGCTTCCATCGGATCCATGTCGCCGCGGCCGAGATGCACTCCCGATACGCGCAACTCGTTGACGAGTTCCACACGGTCGTCGATTATCAGGAATGTGTCGTGGTCGCGGCATAGGGGTATGAGTTCCAGAGCAGTCCGGCGCACATCCTCGTCGGAAGCGTCCTTCATACGCAGCTGTATCCAGCGGCATCCGCCCTCAATGGCCATCCGCACTTCCTCGGCTATCGACCAGCGGTCGGAAGGATTGGTTATGAACTGCAACATAGTCGTAGATCTGTTTTAATTGAATTCTGGTTAAACAAACTGGCGGAGCCGGTGTTCGAGATCCTGTTGCCCGGAGGCTGCCCAAAGGTAGCCGAGCACGGCATATCCGCCGAAGCCGGCTCTGCGCAGATAACCGGTGTGCTCCGGAGTGACTCCGCCTAATGCTATAACAATCGGTGATGAAAATGTTTCGATGCTCTCCAGTTCATAGTCGCTGAATGCAGCGGTGTAGCCCGGCTTGGATATGCTGTCGAACACCGGACTGAGTGTGACATATTCGAGATGGCTGTCGGCCTCGGCGATCTCTTCGACTGTGTGGCATGAACGCGACAGACCTCCCCGATAATTGGCGGGAGGGGCAGGGCAGCGTCGGTTGAGATGCAGCCCTCCGACATTGAATTCGTTGATCAGTTCGAAATGCCCGTGGAGTCGTAGCCGTGAATGAAATTGCTGCGGCACGCTCTCGATCAGTCGACGCATCTCTGACAGCGAGGCCGCAGGGTGACGCAGGTGCACTGCATCCCAGCCTTCGCGCAGGATTGTGGCGATCCATTCTCCCTCGTCGTGGCGCGGGTCGGTTCCGGTGACAGCTATCCGCATCATGTCGGTCATCCGCCGTAAAAAGCTGTGATGACTACTACGCGGTCGCCATCGGTCAGCACCGTTTTCGGACGCATGTCGGCTGTCACCACATGATTGTTGAGCGCAGTGGCTATGCCTTGCGGTTTTACGTTAGCCGCCTCAAGAGCATCCTGCAGTGTGGATGCCTCAGGCATATCATACGTTTTGCCGTTGATTGTTATGTTCATGTGATCTTAAGTTTGCGTGGTGAGAAAAAATGGTTGACCGGGCCGTGCCCTTTGCCGGTAGCGACTTTAGCGCCGGCGCGGAGTGCGCGGGTGACAAAAAGCTTGCCCATCTCCACGGCTCTTGGCAGACTGTAGCCTATAGCCATGTAGCACGCTATGGCCGACGACAGAGTGCATCCGGTGCCGTGTGTGTTGGGGGTGTCGACCGCATCGGCTTTGAGCTCAATCCAGTCGCCATCAGCTGTGAGCAGCATATCTGTCTTGAAATCTACCGCATCCGAATCGCCACCCTTTACGAGCACATTGGCGCATCCCTGCCGGCGCAGTTCCTCGGCCTGCCGGCGCGGATCGTTGCAGCCGGTAAGCGCCTCTGACTCGTTGCGGTTGGGGGTGATGAGTGTGAGCAGAGGAAAAAGTGTCCGCCTCATGGCTTCTACTGCATCGTCGGCGATCAGTCGTTTGCCGGTAGTCGACACCATCACCGGATCGACCACAAGATTGCTGACGCAGTGACGTCCGAGCGCTTCGGCCACTGCCTCGACTATCGGAGTGCTGAAGAGCATTCCGGTCTTGACAGCAGCAGGCGATATGTCGGCAAACACGGCGTCGATCTGTGCCTTGACCATCATGGGGCTTACCCCCTCTATGGCTTCCACGCCGACGGTGTTCTGTGCCGTCAGGGCTGTAATGGCCGACATGCCGTAGCACCCTATGGCCGACATGGTCTTGATGTCGGCCTGAATGCCTGCGCCGCCTGATGAGTCGGATCCGGCTATGGTTAGCACAGGTATGTACCGGCGCATCAGAATGGGAATGATGAAGTGGTGAGCAGATAGCGGTTCTCAAATTCCTGATTGGTCATGCAGAGCATCATTATGCCCTGTATCAGCCCTAAAAGTGCAGGAATTGATCCGCAGGAGATCACCGTCAGCAACAGAAACACTATGCCGCCGGTGGTTTTCCCGATATAGAAATAGTGGATTCCGAGCCAGCCTAACAGTATGGCCAGCAGGGCAGTCACTCCGCGGCTCCGTCCTTGCGGACCCGATGCGAAAGCGTCATTGGCATACCACATCGCGTAAGGGTCTGACGGTGATGACTGGCCGGCGTAATGGGCTTGCTGATCGCCGTATGGGGGCGGCGTCTGGCCATATCCGTTATCGATAGCGCTGCCGCAGTATCGGCATTTTATGGCGTCGTCCTGAATCTCTTCGGCGCAATAAGGGCATTTTTTCATAATTTCTGTCGGAATAGTTGTCGTTGAAATAGTGTCAGGCCTTTGCCGACAGCATCGGCCGTGCCTACAAAGTTACAAAATTCTTTATTACCGCGGTTAATTCTTCGTTGTCATGTCAGTTTTTTTGTCATATTCGTTTTGTCGTCTTGCGCATTTTGGGGTGATCCGGGCGAAATTGCCCGGAAATGCTGCATCGCCTTTGTTACCATGAGCCGCGGCAGATCGCTGCGGAGAAGCTTTGCGAGCTCTTTTCATCTTTTTTGGTAAATTCGCGAAATTTTTGCGGTGTCATTATTTGGAGTGTAAAAGAATTATTTGGAGTGTAAAAGAAAAGTATTACTTTTGTGATGGACTTTAGCTGCAAGGCTATCATGCCAGTTTAGCGCCGGGGTGTTCCTTGAGAGACCCGGCTTATTTTTTATGCCAAACAGTGATGGGTTGTGGAAATGCAGGCAAACGTCGATGGATGGCCATTAGGATCTAACAACCGCTCCATTTCAGAAACAGTTAGCCGCGCAATGCGATTTTTTGGTGCAGTTGGGGCGGGTATGTCGGGAGTGTTTTGTACCTTTGCCGAAAATATAGCACTATCATCATGATACAACCAATCAGATCATATCTGCGCCGCACAGCCGCGGCGATCGCCGTTGCTGCGGCAATGACTGTGCCGCCAGAGGCATTCGCACAGTTCCGCTGGGGTGCGCAGGCGGGAGTTAATGTCAATAATCTCAAGTTTAAGCAGGAACTTGTCTCTGTCGATAAATCCACAGGGTTTTCGGCCGGCGTAACCGGCGAAATGATGTTCCCCGGTATCGGATTCGGACTGGATATCGGTCTGCACTATGAGATGACCGGCTCCAAGGTGCATCTCGGCGAGCGCAAGATGTGGAGCAGCCAGGGCTATGGCAACGAACAGCTCCGGATGCATTATGCTGTGATCCCGCTTCACGTGCGTTTCAAGTGGACACGTCTTGGCGGACTGGAGGAGAAAATAGCTCCGCTTGCATATTTTGGACCGGAGTTCAGCATTCTTGCAGGCCACAGCAAATGCGACGCTATGGATTTTGCCGGCGGAACGCTGGCTCTTGACATGGGTGGCGGCGTGGAGATCATGCGCCGCTGGCAGCTGACCGCAGGCTATAATATGGGCATGACCTATGTAGTCAAAGCCAAGGTACTCACCAACTACAGCGCACGCAACCGCTACTGGTATGTGCGTGGCACATATTACTTCTGACCGAAGATCAGTTCCTGTCCGACAGGATTCTCTATAATTCCATACTCATAAATTCACCATGATCGACAACGAACGGCGTGCCCGCATCATATCGCTGATCAAAAGCGAGGTGGTGCCTGCCATAGGATGTACCGAACCGATAGCCGTGGCTCTCTGTGTGGCCAAGGCCTCGCGTATGCTCGGATGTGAACCGGAGCGAATCACGGCCACTCTCAGCGCGAATATCATCAAGAACGCTATGGGTGTAGGGATTCCGGGCACCGGCATGACCGGTCTGCCCATAGCTATAGCCCTCGGAGCGATATGCGGCAAGCCCGAACTGGGACTCGAAGTGCTCCGCGATGTCGACAGCGATGCCGTGGGTCGTGGCAAGGCTATGGTCGACGCTTCGCGTATATTCATATCGCTCAAGGATGGAATTGCCGAGAAACTGTATATAGAGATCTGTTGCGAGGCCGGCGGCCACAAGACTGTAGCCATCATAGCCGGCGGTCATACCAATTTCGTGTATCTCTCGGCCGACAATGATGTGGTGCTTGACCAGCGGCTCACCGACGGAGATGCCGCCGAGGATCATACGACCGATCTGACACTCGAAACGGTCTATGAATTCGCCACGACAACGCCGCTCGCCGAACTGGGCTTTCTGCTTGAGGCGTCGAAGCTCAATCTTGCAGCTTCGAGAATATCCATAGAGGGCAATTACGGCCATGCCTTGGGGAAGATATTGGGAGGCAGCCACGGCTCGAAGATGATGGGCGACACGCAGTTTACGCATATAGTGTCGCTGACGGCTGCCGCTTGCGACGCGCGCATGGGCGGAGCCATAATTCCTGTGATGAGCAATTCGGGCAGCGGCAATCAGGGCATATCGGCGACGGTGCCGGTGGTGGTGTATGCCAGAGAGAACGGTAAGTCGGATGACGAGATGCTGCGGGCGCTTGCCTTGAGCCATCTGACAGTCATCTATATCAAGCAGAAGCTCGGACGTCTGTCAGCGCTTTGCGGGTGTGTTGTCGCAGCCACCGGATCGTCGTGTGGCCTGACACTTCTCATGGGTGGCGGATATCGTCAGATATGTCACGCTGTGAAAAACATGGTAGGCAATCTTACCGGAATGATATGCGACGGAGCCAAGCCAAGCTGTGCGCTTAAAGTGACCTCAGGGGTGTCAACCGCCGTATATGCCGCGCTGATGGCCATGGAGGACACCTCGGTGAGCTCTCTCGAAGGCATTGTCGACGAGGATGTGGATCGTTCGATCGACAATCTTACACGCATAGGCCTGCAGGGCATGGCGCAGACCGACCGCGAGATTCTTTCGATAATGCTGTCGAAGTAAATATGACTCCGGCAGGCCGCAGATTACTGACGAGCCGGATATAAAAAATGATTTTTGTTGGAAGGGGTTCTGCGTCGGATATCGTCGGACGACGCTCTGTCTTATCAGGTGATTGAGAGTTGTTCGCGCACATTGCGCGGCAGTTTCATGGCTGCCTGACGGTAGGAGTGGAGTATCAGTTCGCGATGAACAGCGTCGGGGACGTCGCCATGAAAGTCGACCGATATCCAGTGCCGTTTGTTCATGTGATATCCCGGGCGGATGCTTGCGTATCTGTCGCGCAGTTCTATTGCAAAATCCGGATCGGCCTTGAGATTGTAGAAATCCCATTGGTTATCAAGGGTCATCAGGCAGAATATTCTCCCGCCGATTTCAAGCGACAGCGTGTCGGAGCCAAACGGACACCGCTCTGTAGCGTGGGGCAGTGAAAGGCCATACTCTCTTACTTCTTCTATGTTCATGTCTTGAGTCTGTAGTGGTTTTTATTGTCTTTTGAGCCAATACAGGCGTTGTGGCTCAGGCAGACGCTCTATGGCATATCGCAGTGCTGTGCGCGGCATATCTCTGAAGTGTGATTCGAGATATTCCAGCAGACAGCCGGGGTCTTTCTTTCCGACCTCGCGCAGCATCCATCCCGTGGCTTTGTGGATCAGATCGTGTCTGTGGTCGAGCAGGCGTGTGGCTATCCGGAGTGTGTCGGCCGTCTGCCCTTGGCGTATCAGCGCGAGGGTGGCGACGATTCCGATCCGTTGATGCCACAGGTCGCTGTGCGATGCCAGAGTGTCGAGAATCCCACGGTCGGGAAGCTTTCCGTCGGCATCAGGATAGAGCAGCCATCGGCCTATGATGTAAGGCGCCGAGAGATCCACCAGATCCCAGTTGTTGGCTCTGGAGGCGTGTGCAAGATAAAACCGTGCAATCTCCTCCCGCTTTGCCGCCAGTGAAGGCGTGTCGACGCCTCTACGCGGGAGAGCCGCCGACATCTCTTCGGCCAACAGCAGAAATCCTGCAAGCCTGATCTCATGCCATGGCGATGCAAGCAGCCGGGCGATCTGATCCGGTGCGACGCAAAGACGCGCTTCCTTGACTATCATCCGGGTGGCAGGTACTATTATGCCGAGAAACTTATCGCCCTCGCCGTATTGTCCGGGGGCGGTCTTGAAAAAACGACACAATACTTCGCGCTGTTTTTCGTCGGTCATATCCTCCATTGTGGCTATGATCTCATCGGCCGTTACGCGCTGACGTCCTCTATTTTCTGCTGTGTGACTGCTTTGCTTCATCATGCGATAGGTCAGCTTCTTACAAGTTTTGTTTTCAATACATTTGCAATACGTTTTTGCAAAGTTAATGAAAATATTTGTGGGCTTTGAAATTAAATATTACTTTTGCAGACGGAGAAGCGGTTCGTCCTGACCTGTCATATGGCTGGGCGATTAAAAGGGAACACGGGTGAGACTCCCGGACAGTCCCGCTGCGGTAATTTTCATAAAGGCACCGGAAAATATGCCACTGGGGCGCGTCACAGCGCTTCGGGAAGGCTTCCGGAAAAGCTGAAATAAGTCCGAAGACCTGCCGCCGATTCCTTATTCATACATAATATGATTCTTTCGAGGATGAGAATTCATACACCTACATTATCGGCGACCATATCGTATGCGTCGGTCAGGGCTGTGGCTCTGGCCGGATCTCTTGCGTGCTGTGGCTTGGCTATGGCGGCGGAGGCTCTCCCCGACTCGCTGTCGGACATCCGTGCTCTTCCGGAGGTCACGATCGAAGCTGTTACGCAGAAGGCCGACCGTTCGACTGCCCCTCGATTCTCCCTCGGATCGTCGACACTGAAGGCCATGGGCGCAACCGATATATCTTCGGCATTGAAACGTCTGCCCGGAATCAACCTGAAGGATTATGGCGGCGCTGGCGGCATGAAGACTGTGGCTGTCAGAAGTTTCGGAGCGGCTCACACCGGAGTGGTCTACGATGGGGTGACCCTTTCAAACAACCGCAGCGGGGAGGTGGATCTGTCGCGTTACTCACTCGACAATATGGGCAGTCTGTCGCTTGTCATAGGCGACAACGACGACATTTTCATTCCGGCCAGAGCTCTTGCTTCGGCCTCGTCGCTCATACTTTCGTCGGCTCCGATGGTTTCGGAAGCGGACTCGCTGTGGCTGACGGCGCAGATGCGTGTCGGCTCGTTCGGTCTGCTCAACCCGTTCGTGAAGATCGGCACAAGCCGCGCCAATGGTATGGCTATCGGCTTTATCGGTGAGTTCACTCATGCGCTAAATGACTATCCGTTCACACTACGCAACGGCATTTATTCCTCGCGCGAGCGACGCAGAAATTCGCTGATGAATTCCGGTCATGGCGAAATCAATATGACACTGCCGGTCGGACGCAAGTCTTCGCTTTCAGCCAAGATCTATTATTACGACAACGGACGCCAGCTGCCCGGACCGGTGATATACTATAATCCGCAGTGCAATGAGAGGCTGCGCGAGCGCAACGCTTTCGCACAGGCTTTGTGGCGCAGCACTCTTTCAAGCAATCTGTTGCTCAAGCTTACAGGTAAATTCAACTGGGATGCTTCACTCTACGATGACGTCAACGGACATTATCCTGGGGGGCGTCTTGATCAGGACTATTTTCAGCGCGAGGCATACGCTTCCGGTGTGTTGCTGTGGATGCCTGCCGACCGGCTGGCATTGAATTATGCGGCCGACTTCGCCTATGGCAATCTGTCGAGCAACCTGCCGCAGGAGGTGAAGCCGAGCCGCTACACGATTCTTCAGTCGCTGACAGGGCGCTACCGCACCGGGCGACTGACAGTCACAGCGTCGCTGCTCGGATCGATATATATCAACAAAGTGCGTCATGGAGATGAGGCGCGCGACAATTACAAGCTTTCCCCATCGGCAAGCATATCATTTCAGCCGTTGGCGTCGCGCGAATGGCGTCTGCGGGCATCGTTCAAAAGCATCTTCCGTGTGCCGACCTTCAATGAGTCGTACTTTTTTCACTACGGCAGCACTGATCTGCGTCCGGAAACGACGCGTCAGTTGAACGTCGGGACAACTCTCGACATATCTCCATCGGTGTGGTTCACACGGCTGACCATGACTGCCGACGCCTATCTCAACAATATCGACGATATGATAGTCGGGGTGCCCTACAACATGTTTGTATGGACAATGGTCAATCTTGACAAGGTGCGTGCCACAGGCATTGACCTGACTCTGGCGGCTGATATGGCTCTGGCAAAAGACCATAAACTTGAATGGAATGTCAACTACAGCTATCAGCGGTCGAAGCCACTGACCGACCGTACGTCGGCCGAATACGGCAAGCAGGTGGCATATATACCGCTCAATTCCGAGGGCGGCTCGGTGGCCTACAGCAATCCCTGGGTCGACGTTGTGGTGAAAGCCGTCGGCGTCAGCTCCCGCTATGCCACCAACAGCAACCTTCCCTACACACGCATCGACGGATATGTGGAGGCCGGAGTGTCGCTGCGCCGCATTCTGATGCTTTTCAGCCATCGGTGGGAGGCATCGTTTGATATCGACAATATATTCAACAAGCAATATCAGGTGATAGCACGCTACCCCATGCCCGGGCGCTCGTGGCGGCTGACACTGAAATATCAACTATAACCAAAAAAGAAAACAGTAAGAAACCGTATGAACAAATTCATTTCGCGACTTCTCGTCGCAGCCCTTCCGCTGTCATTTGCCGCTTGTAGCGATGATGACGGTCCCGACCATGAGATTGAAACCGTGACCGTGTCAAACGGTGCGTTTATCGTCAACAGCGGCAATCTCCGCAACAACATTCCCGGCAGCCTCACATTCATTGACTATGCTACCGGTCAGGCATCGCAGGATGTGTTCAAGGCTGCCAATGGCCGCGTGCTCGGCGACACCCCTCAGAATGCAGTAGTGTACGGCTCTAAGATGTATATTGCCGTATATCAGTCCAATCTCATAGAGGTTGTTGACCGTGTATCTCTGAAGTCGCTGAAAACCATCCCGTTTGACGCTTCCGAAGGTCAGGAACCCCGCTTTGTGCTCGCTCACGAAGGCAAAGTCTATGCATCGATGTACAACGGCTACGTTCAGCGTATCGATACTCTTTCGCTTTCGATCGACGGAGCTGTAAAGGTAGGCCCGAACCCGGAAGAGATGTGTGTGGCCGGCGATTATCTGTATGTGGCCAACTCCGATGGCATGAACTATCAGAACGGATATGCCGACGGATGCACCGTATCGAAAATAGCACTCGGATCGTTCACAGAGGAGAAGAAAATCAATGTCGGCATCAATCCCACAAAAATGGCCTCTGACGGCAATAATGTATATGTCATAACGATGGGTGACTACAGCGCGGCCAATCCTGCCACACTCCGTCAGATCGTCAACGACAACACTGTCAATGCCATAGCTCCGGCTACTCTGATGGGCGCCGGCGCAGGTAAGCTATACTTCATCAACGCCCCCTACGGCGCAAGCTCGATCGATTACAAGGTGCTTGATACTGCCACCGGCACGATCAGTGCTTTCCCTGTGTCGGGAGTCGATTCGCCGGCAGCGATAGCCGTTGATCCGGTTGTGGGCGATGTGTTTGTTACTTCCTACAATATGGTGGGCGGTTATGCAAGCTATTCCACTCCGGGATATGTCGAACAGTACAAGGCCGACGGATCGCTCGTGAAGCACTATGACACCGGTGTTGGCCCCTGCTACGTGAACTTCAATATTGCTGAGGTGGCCAAATGATCAGAGCCACAGACAAAGCCCTACATACTTTTTTTTCTGCAGTCCTGACGGCGGCCGCAGCCATCTCGCTCGTTTCGTGCGGGGGTGGCTCGGGCGCCGTCAGCCATCAGAGGGGCGATGCGATGCGATTTGATTTCGCACGCAATATAACGATTGACGAGACCGATTCGTTTGCAGTGGTCAGGATACGCAACCCGTGGGACACGCTGCGCACGCTCCACACCTACGTGCTTGTGGCCGATTCGCTGCCGGTGCCGTCATCATTGCCTGAAGGCACGTTGGTGCGCACTCCGTTGAAAAACGCATTGGTCTACTCGGCAGTGCATGTGTCGCTTATCGACGAGTTTGGAGCGGGGGAGTCGATAGGAGGGGTATGTGATTCGAAGTATATCCATACTCCTGCAGTAACGGCTCGCATGGCCGACGGATCGGTGGCTGATTGCGGCATAGGCACCGCGCCTGATCTCGAAAAGATAATGATGCTCTCGCCCGACGCCATAATGCTCTCGCCTTTTGAGAATTCGGGTGGTTACGGCAGAGTGACTTCGCTGGGCATCCCGATCATCGAGTGTGCCGATTATATGGAGCCGACGCCATTGGGCAGAGCCGAATGGATGAAATTTTACGGAATGCTTTTCGGGCGCAGCGCGATGGCCGACTCGTTATTCAGAAATTCGCGTAATGAATACGAACGGCTGATGAAACGCGTGAAGAATGTAGAAACACGTCCTGAAGTGCTTGTCGACCGGCTGTACGGATCGCAGTGGTATGTACCCGGCGGACAATCGACCATGGGACTGTTTATAACTCATGCCGGTGGCACGAATCCTTTCGCGTCGCGTCAGTCGTCGGGATCATATCCTGTATCGGGTGAGGAGGTGCTGCTGACGGCGCGTAATGCTCCGGTGTGGCTGATACGCTACAATCAGTCGTCCGACATGACTTACGGACAGCTCGAATCCGACAGCCCGTTCTATCCGCTCTTTGATGCGTTCGGCCGGAAAAGAGTCTATGGATGCAACACCGCGGTGAGATACTTCTACGAGGAGGTGCCGTTTCATCCACAGTGGCTGCTTGCCGAGCTGATATCGATCATTCATCCCGGATTGGTCGAGCCATATCCCGGACATTCCTATTTCATACCTCTTCAGCCATGAACGCAACGGCGGTGAGATTTGCAGCGCTCATTTTGCTGACGGCAGTGCTTGCTGCCTTGAACGTGTATTTCGGATCGGTCGACATTCCGGCCCGGACGGTCACGGATGTTCTTACAGGCTCGGGCGCGCAGCATGGCGCCGTAGAATATATAATTCTCAGCAGCCGCATACCGCAGATGCTTACCGCCATCATCGCAGGGGCTGCACTCGCCGCATCGGGACTTCTGCTTCAGACCGCCTTCCGCAATCCGTTGGCCGGTCCGTCGGTGCTCGGCATCAACTCCGGAGCCAGTCTGGGAGTGGCGGTGGTGATACTTCTGTTCGGGGGCAGCGTCAGCGCCGGTGTCATGAGTTGGAGCGGATATGCTGCAGTCATGGCCGGAGCTTTTGTGGGCAGTCTGGCCGTCATCGGTGTATTGCTCGCGCTGTCGGCTGTGATACGCAGTGATCTGATGCTCCTGATCGTGGGAGTGATGATAGGCTATCTTGCCTCGTCGCTCATCATGCTCCTCAACTACACGTCGACAGCCGACGGCATACAGAGCTATGTGATGTGGGGCATGGGCAATTTCAGCGGAGTGACATCGTCGAGTCTGCCTATGTTCGCGCTGATCGCGGGCGCAGGCATAGTGCTTTCGCTGCTGCTTGTAAAGCCGCTCAATATCGTGCAGCTCGGAGCCGACTATGCATCAAGCCTCGGTGTGAATCTCGGCAGAGTACGCAATATGCTGCTTCTCGCCACAGGGCTGCTGTCGTCGTCGGTCACGGCTTTCTGCGGCCCGATAGCTTTCATCGGGCTTGCCATGCCGCATGTGGCACGAATGATATTCCGCACCGCCGATCATCGTGTGCTGTTGCCGGCCACGCTTGTAGTTGGCGCGGCAGTGGCTCTGCTGTGCAATCTGATATGTGTGTTGCCTGCCCACATGGTATTGCCGCTCAACGCAGTGACCCCCGTAGTGGGTGTCCCGGTGATACTGTATGTGATTCTACGCCGCGGCCGTCGGTCTTAAAAATAGTTAAATACGTTGCGGCGTATGCTTTATTGCATTTGCTGCGATTTGCACTCAATGGCATAAATCCCTATATTTGCAAAATCACAACCAACATTGTTTTTTTGCAATATGGACACAATGAATGATTTTGCCAACCGGCCGATGCCGCCATTGCCTGCGACAAAAGTATCAGTTCCGCGTCATACGACAGCCTGGCTGGGAGTACAGACGCTTGTGATAGCTGTGTTTTCGGCTATTATTGCTCTGATTGCTGACGGAATAGGCGATTATGGCGCGGAGCGTCAGAGTCAGGGTCTGCTGTCGGAAAGCAGTTCACTGATGGTGTCGGACAGCGCGAGCTATTGTTTCGCTCTGATAGCCATCTCGCTTATTTCGATCACTCTCATCGAGGTGGCTTTTCGAAAGTATGTCAATTATCTGCAGTATGCGCTCATAGGTTGCGCGCTCGGACTGTTTTATCTGATGCTGCTTGCGTTGGCTGAATTCGTGCCGTTCTGGGCTGCCTACGGCATTGTAACCGTTATTACCGCCGGACTGATCACGCTTTTTGTCAAGGGCATTACCGCGAATGTCAAAGCCGCAGGGCTCACCGCAGGGATTCTTGTGGTTGAGTATGCGGTGATACTCATACTGATCTACATCGGTTCGCTTGCTCTTCTGATAGGCAGCATACTGCTGTTTGTGATTATAGCTCTGGCAATGTACTTCACTCTGCGCATGAGGCAGACTGCTGATGGCGAACTGATCATAAAATGAACGGCATGTCAACAACTCCGCCTCCGTTGCCTCCCGCTTATGTGGCGGCTCCACGCAAGCCTGACCGTCCGGGTGTGAAGATCGTTTTAATGGCGGTGCAGTGCGTGGTGCTGATGATAGCCACCCTGATAGTGTGGGGACTGGTCTATGACCGTCAGTCGTCGGTCAACGATGTGGCCGACAGCATAGCCGATGAGTGGGGTGGAAAAGTACGCATAGGCGGTCCGTTTGTCATGGTCGGTGATTCGGTGGCGGCTATATCCCGGACGCTTCGCTGCGATGTGTCGATAGAGTCAAAGACACTGCATCGCGGCATATACGAGGCCGAGGTTTATGATGCGGCCGTTGAGATGTCGGGCAGTTTTGATGCGTTGCGATTGCCTGCAGGATCTGGCGATGTCAGGCTTACGGTCAGAGTCCCGGCACGTAAGATCTATCGTATAGAGCCGCTTCGATTCGCAGGCCGCACTGTGGAGTGGCGGCGTGACGGTGGCAGCCTTGTCGCGGATATTGATGCAAGTGCAATGGATGACGGCGTCACGGATTTCGATTTCTCTTTCAGAATCCACGGATCGGGCAGTATCGAGGTAGTGCAGAGCGGACAGCATACTGTCGTGACGATGGAGGGTGAAGCCCGCAATCCATCGTTTACCGGAAGCAGTCTGCCCGATGACCGTTCGGTTACCGACCGGACTTTCTCTGCCCAATGGGAAAGCAACGGTGTCATGACGACTGATGCATGCAACAGTTTTATGGACAATGACCGCTCTGTTTTGGGCGGTGAGACGGATCCGGAGATGGTCTACGTCATTGAAGAGCCTTACGATCTGCAGGTGATCGGTGCAAAATTTCTTGTGGGAGTCGACCGTTACCGCAAGGTCAGCCGCAGCCTGAAATTTGCCTTCATTATCATTGTGCTGACGTTTATCAGCCTGTTTTTCACGGAAGTGATCACCAAGCGGGCAATACCGATGTTCAATTGCTTTCTGATAGGCGCGGCGCTGGTGATGTTCTATCTGCTGCTGCTTTCGTTTGTGGAGTTCGTGTCGTTCGGAATGGCTTATCTGGTGGCTTCGGTCATGACCATAGCGCTGATCGGAGGATATATGTGGCGGATGCTTGCATCGGTTCGCACGGGCGTGACTATAGCGTCGATTCTCACGCTGATATACTCGTGCTGCTACGTGATGCTGTGTCTCGGACGATATGCATTGGCTCTCGGAAGCCTGATATTGTTCGCTTCTCTGGCGGCCATGATGTGGGCTTCTCTGAAACTCAAGCGTTGAGGTGCGACGTATGAGATTTTAGAGTAGGTTTGAATTTAACACGAAGAAATAATATATATGGACTTCTTTCTATTCCCTCAAAGGTCTTTTCGGGCGATTTGCGTCAAGTTTCATCGGTCACGATGCCCGCATCGCTCCCTCCTCAACTCACGCAAATCTCTCCGAAAATCCTCTTTGAGTGAACAGAAGTGAAATTCAAACACACTCTTAGAACTATGGTGATGGGAAAAATTCTGAGAGTTTTTTCGGGCAGAGATCTTTGGACCGGGCGAATGTGCGTGGCCGTGCTTTCGTCGCTTGCATTGCTGCTGTGGTTTGATGTCGACTGGTGCATTACCACCACTTTCAGAGCCATGAGCGACCCGTTGATGTGGCTCAACACTCTTGTGGCGGCTTTGTTGATGTCGATCCCTTACGCAGCTGCACGCAGGATTTCGGTTCATGTGATATGGCTTACGGTGGTGTACGGGCTGCTGGAGGCAAATCTGATGTATTGCCGCACGTATCTTACGGCTATACCTCCGGCAAGCTATCTCCTTGTCGGCAATCTGTCGGACTTCACAGCCAGTGTGACTGACTCGATACGCTGGTATGACTGGTTTGGAGCGCTGACAGTCGTTGCGGCCGGATGGGTCATGAAGCGTAAAGCTGCTTTGCGGCCCCGTCGGCCCGTGGCGCGTATTCTTCTGTTGTCGGCAGTCATGGCATCGGTCAGCGCGTTGTGGATCATGGCGCGCGGGGGCTTTTATGCGGCCTACGATCGGCTCGCGCAGTCGTGCTATTACAGCACTTGCGGTGTGCCTGTCTACACATTAGGCGGCCACATAGCCTATTCGCTGATCGATGACAGCCGCCGTGATGCTACTGACCATACCCCCGATATAGACCGATGGATAGCACTTCATGATTCGTTGGTGGCGGTACAGGAGCTTCCAGCCGACGCTGTGCCGAGACGCAATCTCGTACTTATCATTTGCGAGAGTCTTGAGAGCTGGCCTGTGGAGGCGAGGATTGACGGCAAAGAGATTACACCATATCTCAACAGTCTGCTGCGTGACTCCACGACGTTGTATGCTCCCAACATACTGACACAGGTGGCTTCGGGGCGATCGATCGACTGCCAGCTGCTGATCAATTGCGGCCTGCTGCCTATGAACGGTCAGGTCTACAGTATGAAATATCCGTCGGTCACATATCCGTCACTTAACAAAGCGATGCGTGAACGATATGGCACAAAAAGCTATATATTCACGTGCGACAAGCCGATCACATGGAATCAGCAGGCTATAGGCCGCGCTTTCGGCTACGACTCGCTGATCGACCGCCGGGCATGGCGAATGGACGAGATGATTGGCAATCCGGCCAAGCTCAGCGACGGATCTTTTCTGCGACAGTCGGTGGAACTGCTCCGGCAAGGACATATATGGCCGGAGGGCGAATCGCGTATGCTGACGTTTGTCACATATTCTGGTCATAACCCATTCAGACTACCTGACAATATGGTAGATCCGCAGTTTGACATGAGGGAAAAGGATCTGCCGCGACGGCTTGCCGACTATATCGCAATGGCACACTATACCGACTCGCAACTGCATATTCTGATCGATTATCTGCGGTCGCGCCGGGATTTCGACAACACACTCGTGGTGATCGTCGGCGATCATGAGGGACTCGCCGGCGACCGAAATGATTTTGTAAAGGCATCATCTCTCGTATCGGCGGGTCAGTACACTCCGCTGCTGATACTCAATCCGCCTGTAGGCGGCGGGTCGCGTGTGGAAAGCGTAGCCGGACAGATCGACATATACCCCACTCTGTCTGCCATGCTCGGACTCTCCGGTTATTTCTGGCACGGAATGGGGCAGAGTCTGCTTGATCCTGACCGCGGGGCTTATGCGGTGTCGATGATGACGGGTGAAGAGGTGGGCGACTCTGCGGCGCTGACCTCGCGGATGCTCGACATGATCAGATCGGCACGTCGTATATCGGACGCGACCATTAGATCCGACTACTTCAAAAACCAACCACTGAATGGATCCGATTGATAAAAAATTCTATAAGATCGGCGAGGTGGCAGAGCTGACCGGACTGCCTGTGAGTACGCTCCGTTTCTGGGAACAGCAGTTTACCATCATCAAGCCACGGCGCAACGACCGTGGCACGCGCTTCTACACTCCCGACGACGTGGAGCGCATACGCATGATACATTATCTTGTGAAACACCGTGGGCTTAAACTTGATGCCGCCCAGGAGGAGCTGCGCCGCAATCCCGAAGGCGTCAGCCGCAAGAGTCAGGCCGTCACCAGGCTGATGCAGGTGCGCGCCAAACTGTGCGATATGATCAAGGCGCTTGACTCGCTGAGGTGAGCGGTGCGCGCGGGTGTGTAACATGCTGTGCCATGTGGCAGAGATGCTCTTGACTATGGTATGTCGTATATGAACCGTCAGTGATAAAGAGCCGAAAAATTTTCGTATCACAAGAATACTTGCTAACTTTGCCATTAAGATGGTGGCCGACGCAGGCTGTCGTTATATGGAATAAAATAATCAATGAAGGGTACCGACATATTCAGGCTTACGTGTATTATTGTGCTTTGGGCTGTGCTGTGTGTCGCGGTTGTGACTTCGCAACGGTTCACTTTGCGTGTGGCTTTTGTGCTTGTGGCGTCGGCCATTATAGTGTTTGTGCCCTTATATAAGAAATATGTGCGAGGCAAGAAGCAAGACTCTCACGGTGGCGCCCGACGAAAGCCGTAAGGCGCCCGACATGGATCGTTATCCAATACTGAGCCGGGTGTCACGGCCAGCCGATGTGCGTGGCATGTCGGGCAGTGAGCTTATAGGACTCTGTAGCGACATCCGTAGGTTTCTGATAGAATCACTTTCATCAAATCCGGGTCACTTCGCCTCCAGTATGGGTGCGGTGGAGCTTACAGTGGCTCTTCATTACGTATTCAATACGCCCTATGACCGGATTGTCTGGGATGTTGGTCATCAGGCCTATGGTCACAAGCTGATAACAGGCCGTGCCGACCGTTTCCACACCAACCGCAAGCTTGGCGGTCTGAGTGGTTTTCCTAATCCGGACGAGAGCGAATATGATACGTTCACGGCCGGTCATGCGTCAAATTCGATTTCGGCAGCCCTCGGCATGTCGGTGGCTTCGGCTCTCAACAACGACAGCCCACGCCGCAATGTCGTGGCCGTCATAGGCGACGCTTCAATCAGCGGAGGTCTGGCGTTTGAAGGTCTGAACAATGCGGCCAATACCAACAGCAATCTGCTGATAATCCTCAACGACAATGACATGTCGATCGACCACAATGTCGGGTCGCTGAACTCATATCTCGCTCATCTGACGGCTTCAAAAGGCTACAACAGTTTCCGCTACGGAGTGTACCGACTGCTGAAAAAGCTGCATCTGTTCAACGACAACAGCAAAGGACGCATACTGCGTTTCAACAACAGCCTGAAATCGCTCCTGACCAAAGAGCAAAATATATTCGAGGGCTTAAATATCAGATATTTCGGACCGTTTGACGGTCATGATCTGCCACGTATCATAAAGGTGCTTGACGATATCAAGGATATGAGCGGCCCGCGGCTGCTGCATCTGCGCACGACGAAGGGCAAAGGTTATGTGCCGGCTGAAAACGATCCGGCTGTCTGGCATGCACCCGGATGCTTTGAGCCTGAGAGCGGAGAGCGCAAGTCAGAGAGTAAGGATCCGGCCCGCACGAAGTTTCAGGATGCGATGGGTTCGACTCTTGTTGAGCTGGCTCGTGACAATAAGGCTATCGTCGGAATAACGGCGGCCATGACATCTGGTACCTCAATGAACATGATGCAGCAGGAGATGCCTCAACGCACGTTTGACGTCGGCATTTCAGAGGGTCATGCCGTGACCTTTGCCGGTGGGCTCGCTACTGACGGAATGCTGCCATACGTGGCCATCTATTCGGTCTTTCTGCAGCGTGCTTATGACAATATCATCAATGACGTGGCCGTGCAGGGTCTGCCGGTGACATTCTGTATAGACCGTGCCGGTCTGGTAGGTGAGGATGGCGTAACTCACCACGGCGCCAACGACCTTGCATACATGCGTACTGTCCCCGGCATGACCATAGCTTCGCCGCGCGACGCCGACCAGCTGCGTTCGCTGCTCTACACCTCGCAGCTTCCTGACCGGTGCGGTCCGTGGGCGATACGTTATCCGCGCGGTTACGGCCACGACAGCCACAAGCCGATGCAGCGTATGACCGTCGGCCGCGGAGAGTGTCTGAGCCGGGGCGAGGATGTAACGATGCTCACCATCGGGCCGATAGCTTTCGAGGCGGCTCAAGGAGCGAAACTGGCTGCTGCAGGCGGCGTGTCCGTGGCTCATTACGACATGGTGTTTCTCAAACCTCTCGATGACGAGATCATGAAGGAGGTGGCCGCGAGCGGCCGTCCGATCGTGACTGTAGAGGACGGAACAATCGACGGAGGTCTTGGCAGTGCCGTGCTCGAATGGCTTGCCGCCAAAGGCCACAACCTGCCAGTGGTGCGTATGGGTATTCCCGACGCTTTCGTTCCGCAGGGTACAGTCGAGCAGTTGCGGCGTCTGTGTCGCTATGATGCGGCCTCGATCGCAGAAACCATAATGAAACTCAAGAAATGAAAATCGTTATAGCGGGAGCCGGCGAGGTCGGATCACATCTGGCCAAACTTCTGTCGAAAGAGGAACAGGACGTGATTCTTGTCGATGCCGATGCCGAAAAACTGGCGGCGATCGATGCCAACTACAATCTGATGACCAACTGCGGTTCTCCGACTTCGTTCACTGTGCTTTCGGAAGCCGGAGTGGCGCAGTGCGATCTGTTCATAGCTGTCACCCCGTTCGAAACCACCAATGTCATAGCCTGCTCCATAGCTAAAAACCTTGGAGCAAAAAAGACAGTGGCGCGCATTGACAACTATGAGTTTATGGAACAGCGCAACAGCGCTTTCTTCAATGCTCTCGGCGTTAACAATCTGATCTATCCCGAATATCTGGCTGCAAAGGAGATATTGACTTCGCTCGAACGCACATGGGTGCGGACATGGTTTGACATCCACGACGGAGAGCTGACAGTGGTAGGCGTGAAGATCCGCGACAATGCTCCTCTGTGCGGCATGCAGCTGAAGGATCTGGCCGCTTCGGGACACAACTTCCATGTGGCAGCCATACGCCGCCGTAACGAGACGATCATTCCACGTGGCGATGACCGTATCATACACAATGATATACTATATTTCACCACGACACGCGACCATATAGAGAATATCCGCGAGATGTGCGGCAAGCGTCAGGTGAACATCCGCAAGGTGCTCGTGATGGGTGGCAGCCGCATAGCAGTGAGACTGGCGGCGATAGCAGGTGACAGATATAAGTTCAAGATCATTGATATCGACCGTCAGCGTTGTGTGAAACTCTGCGAGCGTTGCCCCGATGCAAAGATTGTCAACGGCGACGCGCGCGACATCGACACGCTCGACGAGGAGGGTATCGACGATATGGATGCTTTCATAGCCCTTACCGACCGGTCGGAAACGAATATACTCGCATCGCTGACCGCCAAGGAGCATGGTATAAAGAAGACTATCGCCGAGGTGGAGGATCTGCAGTTTATCTCGCCTGCTGAAAATCTCAACATCGGAACTATCGTCAACAAGAAGCTGCTCGCCTCAAGCACTATATTCCAGATGCTGCTGGCCACAGACTCATCTTCATCGAAGTTTCTCGCACTGGCCGATGCCGACGTGGCCGAGATCGAGGTCAGAGCAGGGTCAAAAATAACCCGCGGGCCGGTGAGAAGCCTGCGTCTGAGCCGTGATGTGACCATAGCCGGACTGATACGCGACGGACGAGGAATGCTTGTGACCGGCCAGACCGTGATAGAACCCGGTGACCATGTGGTGGTGTTCTGTCTGTCGGGTACAATACATAAAATCGAAAGACTTTTCGGATGAGCAGACAGCATATAAGGCTGACGACAATCAATTTCCCCATGGTGCTGCGTGTGGTGGGATGGCTTCTGATGATCGAGGGAGCGTTTCTTGTATTGCCTCTTATGGCATGCGCCGCATACGGTGAAACCGACATGGAGGCATTTGCCATAAGCGCAGTAGCGACAGCTCTGACGGGGTTGCTGATGACATTTGGCATCAGGCCTTCGCGCACTGACATGGGCAAGCGGGAGGGATTTCTGCTGACGGCGCTCGTATGGGTGTTTTTTTCAGCATTCGGTATGTTGCCGTTCATGCTGTGCAGTCATCCACTCGAATTAAGCGACGCCTTTTTCGAGGCTATGTCGGGGTTTACGACCACAGGAGCGTCGGCTCTGACTTCGGTGGAGATGTTCTCACACGGCATTTTGCTGTGGCGATGCCTGATGCAGTGGATCGGCGGCATGGGTATAATCCTGTTTACTCTCGCAGTGATACCGATGCTCAACCATTCGGGGGGAATGCAGATGTTCAATGCCGAAGTGACTGGCATAACCCATGATAAACTCCGCCCGCGCATATCGCAGACGGCCAAAGGGCTGTGGTTTCTTTATTTTCTGCTGACGGCGATACTCACCCTGTTGCTGTGGATAGGGCCGATGGATTTTTTCGACAGTCTGTGCCATGCGTTCTCGTCGATCTCCACAGGCGGATATTCAACCCGCGACGACAGTATCGGAGCATGGAATTCGGCCTATGTGAAACTGGTGATCACGATATTCATGTTTCTCGGCGGTGTGAACTTCGGATTGATGTATAAAGCGATGCATGGCAATCTGAGGTGTTTCTGGCGCAACGACGTGTTCAAGGCCTACATACGTATTATTCTGGTGTTCTACATCTTTTTTGTCATAGCCATAGTGGGAAGGGGGCAGGTGACGGATTTAAGCTCATTCACGCTCGATCCGTTGTTTCAGATCATCTCCACCATTACATCGACAGGCCTGACGGTGAATAATTTTGAGAGCTGGGGAACTTTTGTGCTCGCTCTTTTGTTTCTGCTTATGTTTTTCGGTTCGTGCGCCGGATCGACAAGTGGCGGCGCCAAGATAGACCGTATACTGTTTCTGCTTAAAAACAGTGGCAACGAGGTGTATCGCTGCATACATCCCAACACAATGATGAGCGTGCGCATAAACGACAAGGTGATCGCGCCCGATGTGGTGTCGAAAGTGATAGCTTTCCTATGTATCTATGTGATGATCATAGCGGCGGGGGGTATACTTCTGACAGCTTTCAATATCCCTTTGGTGGATGCGTTTTTCTCGTCGTTCTCGTGTGTCAGCAATACGGGACTCGGCACAGGTGTGACCGGATACGGAGAGTCGTATGCCATAATACCCTCTTCGGGAAAATGGGTGCTGTCGCTGCTGATGCTTACCGGACGACTTGAAATATTTACCGTGCTGCTGCTGTTCACTCCGGGATTCTGGCGTAAATGAGCCGACAGAGGTCGGTTCTGGCATGGTTTTTGATGTATCCATGACCGAAAACAAGCTATGCCTGAACACCAAATCACAGGCCTAAAAACAAGAAAATCCAATATGTCAGACAGCTCTCTCAAAACTCTCCACGATAATATCTCCGATCTCATCTCGCGCCGCCGTCTGGCGCAGGCGATCGACCAGGTAGAGGCAACTCTGTCGGTGTACAACGCGCCTTGGCAGCTGCGTGAACGGATAGAGAAACTACGCACCGATTACGGTTATCTGCGGCGGTATGCGCTCGACGGTGTGGCTGATCCCGGCCGTACGTCACTTTACGATGCCATAGCGTCGCAGCTTCTCGGGATGACCGACGAGGTGATACGTGCCTCGCGGACGGCCGATTCGCCACGGCTCTACTTCTCTACGCTCCGATATGAGAACATGCAGCCCGATTCGTCGATCACGTCGCTGTTGGAGCGCTATACTGAAAATGTCAGAAAGACGGGCCTGGCTCTGTTTGGCGGGATGGATAATGCCGCCGATGACCGGTCGATGCGCGACGTGCAGGAGAAACTCGCTTCGCGTCTGTTCGCCCTTCTCTGGGTGACTCATCCGCTGTCGGACGCCGATGCGGCAGCCATAGAAGGTTTTATCTGCGATCCGACTGTCGGTCGTGGAATCAAACAGCAGCTGATATCGTCGCTGATGCTTGGCGCGCTGGAGATATTCGATGCGGCACGGCTCAGGATCATGCTTTCGATATATTACCGAAGCGGAGAAATATCGGCCGAATTGCGGCTGATAGCTCTTGCGAGTCTGCTGATAGCCATGTGGGGCAACCGCGGGCGACTGTCAGACCGCCGGCTGGCCGACATGCTTGCTGCGGCGTCAGAGTTGCCATCATGGACTTCGGATCTCCGGATGGTGTTCGTGAGATTGCTGAAGGCGACTGATACGGAGCGGATCACCGGGAAGATGGAGCGTGAGGTGATACCCGACATGATGAAAATCAAGCCCGAACTCGACCGCAAGATAAAGGAGCTTAAGGATCTGTCGGATCTCGAGGGCGCGATGGAGGAGAATCCCGAGTGGGAGGAGGTGTTCGAGCGCAGCGGTCTGGCCGAGAAACTCCGCGAACTTAACGAGCTGCAGAGCGATGGCGGCGATGTGATGATGGTCACTTTCTCGCGGCTTAAGAATTTTCCGTTTTTCTCGGATCCGGCCAACTGGTTTCTTGTGTTTGACAAGGATCATTCGTCGATCAGTTTTTTTGACGCTCCCGAAGCCGATGCGCTCAAAGAGCTTGTGGCTGAAATGCCGTATCTATGCGACAGCGACAAGTATTCGATGATGCTGTCGATGAACAGTATTCCCGAGCAACAGCGGGCCATGATGATGCAGCAGTTCAGGGCCGGCAATATCAATTTTGCGGAGATAACCGCATCGTCGTTGCGTCCGGAGGCTGAAAGGGCCGAGAGTGAAGTGAACCGGTATATACAGAATCTTTACAGGTTTTTCAATCTTTTCAGGCGCAAGAACGAATTTACCAATCCGTTTGCCGGATTTATAAATCTTCCTGAAATAGATGAGCTGTCGGAGTGGTTTGACGATGCTGTATTCATACGTGAGACAGCGGAGTTTTATTTCAAACGTGGATATTATGCCGAAGCTCTCGCTATGTTCGGCCGGCTGACCGACCGCGGTGGAAGCGATCAGTGGCAGGTGTATCAGAAGACGGCCTACTGCATGCAGAAACTCGGACGTATCGAGGAGGCTCTGGCTATGTACGGGCGCAGCGAACTGACTAATCCCGACAATGTATGGACTCTTCGCCGCATGGCTCAGTGCAGCCGTATGCTCGGTCGCAACGGGACGGCTATCGAGTATTATCGACGTATATCCGCCTTGCAGTCCGATGATCTGCTGACAACGCTCAATATAGGAATGTGCCTGATGGATCTGCACCGATACGAGGAGGCTATGAAGGAGTTTTTCAAAGTGGAGTATCTCGACGAGCATTCCGACAGGGCATGGCGTCCGATAGTGTGGTGCGCGTTCAGGATGGGTGATATGGCCAGGGCAAGAGCCTATAGCGACAAGATACTCGCATCATCTCCAAAGGCAGAGGATTACCTCAATGCAGGCCATATAGAGCTTTCCGCCGAACATCCACGCGAGGCCGCGTCGCTTTATCTGAAGGCGTCGGAACAGCCGGGCAAGGACTCGCAGTGGTTTCTGAAAGCGATGGAGGATGACGCCGTAGCCCTAAAAGAGGCCGGTGTGGATGATATAATCAAGGCAATAGTTATAGAGGAAATAATATGAACGGAGATATATTCATGCGTCCATTCGACACCCCTTTCGGTGCGGTGGCGTTCGACAAGATAAGCAATGCCGACTATCTGCCGGCATTCGAAACCGCCATAGGGCAGGCCTGGAGTGAAGTCGAGGCCATACGTGACAATGCAGAGGCGCCGACATTTGCCAATACCATCGCGGCGCTGGCGAGGAGCGGAGAGATGCTTGAGCGTGTGGCGGGAGCTTTCTTCCCACTTACGTCGGCCTGTACGGACGATGAAATGATGGATATATCCGTGAAGGTGTCGGAGATGCTTACTGAGCATTCGGTCAGGGTGAGTCTTGACGAGAAGCTGTGGCAACGGATACGCAGTGTGCATGATTCATCGGAATCGGCGGCGCTCGACAGAGAAGACCGTATGCTTCTCAAGGACACATATGAGAAGTTTGTGAGATCAGGCGCTTTGCTTGAGGGCGCCGACCGCGAAGCTTACCGTGAAGCGAAAAAAGAGCTGTCGCAGCTGTCGGAGCAATTCGGACAAAATCTCGTGAAGGAGAATGCCGGAATGAAGATATATCTCGGCGCCGATGATCTTGACGGCCTTCCCGAGAGGCTTGTAGAGGAGGCGGCCGAGAGAGCTGTATCAGAGGGTAGAGCGGGAGAGTATTGTTTCAAGCTTGATTTTCCGGTCTACAGCACTTTCATGTCGCACTCGTCGCGGCGTGATCTGCGCGAGCGTTTTTTCAGAGCCTACTCGTCGCGCAACAGCGCGGGCGAGTACTCAAGTCTCGCTATAGTCAGCCGTATGGCTTGGCTTCGGCTCAAAGTGGCGCGTCTGCTTGGCTATGACACTTATGCCGACTATGCGCTGGCCAACAAGATGGCACGCACACGCAGCAATGTCGACGCCCTTCTTCGACGGCTGAAGGACGCTTATATGCCGGTTCAGCGCGCCGAGGTGGATGCTATCACCGATTTCGCGCGAGTCACGGAAGGTGACAGTTTTGTGACGCGGCAGTGGGATTATGCCTATTACAGCCGTCTGTATCGCATCAGCCGTTATGATTATGATCCTGAGTCGATGCGACCATATTTCAAACTTGACACTACGGTGAAAGGTGTGTTCGGACTGGCTCGCACGCTTTATGGCATAGACTTCGTAAAACGGCATGACATACCGGTGTATCATCCCGATGTGGAGGTGTATGAGGTGAAGGATATCGACGGAAGCCATCTCGGTCTGCTATACATGGATTTCTTCCCGCGCGACGGTAAACGCGCCGGTGCATGGATGACCGATTTCAGGGAGCAGTCGATGCTTCCCGACGGCAGTGATGTGAGGCCCCATGTCAGTATCGTGACCAATTTCACCAGGCCGACATCTTCGACTCCGGCGCTTCTTTCTCCCAATGAGGTCAACACGTTGCTGCATGAGTTCGGACATGCTCTTCACTCACTGTTCAGCCGCTGCCGCTATGCCGCTCTGTCGGGCACGAATGTGGCGCGTGACTTTGTTGAGCTTCCGTCGCAGTTCAATGAAAACTTCATGCGCCGCAGGGAGTTTCTTGATACTTTCGCGCGACATTATCAGACCGGTGAGCCTCTTCCCGACGAGGCTGTGGAGAAAATGGTGCGAAGCAGTCAGTTTGGCTGCGGATATGACTGCATCAGGCAGCTTATGTTTGGTCTGACCGACATGGCGTGGCATACAGTCACCGAGCCGGTCGATGATCCGGTGGCATTCGAGCTGTCGGTGACTGATGCCATGGCTGCGATACCTAATGAATGCCGAAGCGTGGTGTCACCGTCGTTCGGCCATATTTTTTCCGGAGGTTATGCGGCGGGATATTATAGCTACAAATGGGCCGAAGTGATAGAAGCCGACGCGTTCGGCCGTTTTCTGGAGGAGGGGGTGACCAACCGCCGGACAGCTGAATCATTTCGTCGCGAGATACTTGAAAAGGGTGCGACGGATGAACCGGACGAACTGTATCGCCGGTTCAGAGGCCGTGATCCGGAGCCTGAGGCTCTGCTGAGGCGTGACGGGGTTATCAGCTGAACTTTTCGGGCAGTCCGCGCACTCCGCGAAGCCATGATGCCGCATCCATACGTTTTTTGCCCTGCGGCTGAAGGCTGAGTATCTCTATGCGGTAGTCGGAGCAGTCGACGGTCAGTGTTGATCCGTCGGCATGTACCGTGCCGGGAGTCTCGGCCTTTTGTCCGGTGATGCGTGTGGCAAATATTTTGAGCGACTCATTGTTGCCCATGTCGGTCCATGCCGCGGGGTATGGCGAGAGTCCGCGCACGAGATTATGTACAGCCTGTGCCGGCTTGTTCCAGTCGATATGGCATGTATCCTTGAATATCTTTGGCGCCGGGGTGGGTTCATCGATGCTCAGCGCGCTCTGCGGTATTGGCTTGACTGTGCCGTCAATGATAGCATCGACAGTCTTGAGTGTCAGTCGTGCACCAAGTTCCATCAGACGGTCGTGGACCGATCCTACATTCTCGTCGGGCGCGATGACGATTTCTTCGCGATCGATTATGTCGCCGGTGTCGATCTCATGTTTGAGGAAGAATGTGGTGACTCCGGTCTTGTCATCGCCGTTGATGACGGCCCAGTTGATCGGTGCGGCTCCGCGATAGCGCGGCAGCAGTGAGGCGTGGAGATTGAATGTGCCCAACGGTGGCATCTGCCATACGACTCTCGGCAGCATCCTGAAAGCGATGACCACAAAGAGGTCGGCTTCGAGCGCACGTAATTCTTCAACAAATGATTCGTCGCTGAGCTTCACCGGCTGCATGACTTTAAGTCCATGCTCTATCGCAAACAGCTTGACAGGCGACTGGAACATGTGGTGACCTCTTCCGGCGGGTTTGTCGGGCATGGTCACGACTCCAACAATGTTGTAGCCTCCGTCGACAAGGCGGCGGAGGCTTTCAACTGCAAACTCGGGAGTTCCGAGGAATACTATTTTCAGGTCTTTTTTGGTCATTCCGAAACTTTTACTTCAGGCATGGGGTTCTGGCTATCGATCTGCGACAGCGCGAAGGCATAGGCTCCGATGGAGATGGCGTTGCTGGCTCCGATCTTGGATATCATGACTCCGATGCGTTTCATCGGATCGTATGTTATGGTGCGGTCGGTGCCATAGACTTTGAGCGGGCGCGACTCTCCGCAGGCAAACTGCCGGAACTCTTCGGGGTTGTCGAGGTCAAACACGCGCATCTGCACCCTATCGAGTTCTTCGCCTTTGAGCGAGTGAATCTTGCCGCGCATTTCCTTAAGCAGCGAAGGCATGAAGAACCGGTGGGCTCCGGTTAGTCCTCCTCCGATCACTATGAGTCCGTCGATGAGTGTCGCGGCTGTGGCCATTGCATCGCCGGCCACTTCTCCGAGCTCTTCGAAGGCTCCGCGCGCGGCTTTGGCATCGCCCTGTCGCACACCGTCGGCTATGTCGCATATATCCTTGGGGGTGAGATCGGGGTCGACAATGCCGGAGCGTTCCATATAGACCCTCTTGACGGCGCGGATTGATGCTCCCTCTTCGACAAAAGCTTCGGGATATTTCTTGTTGCGCAGACAGAATGTCTCGACACATGAATTGTCGCCACGGTTGAGCTTGTTGTCGACCACGATGCCTATGCCGAGTCCTGTGCCGAATGTATAGCCTATAAGGTTATGGTAGCGTTTGGCGCTTCCAGCCTCCTCCAGGCGTCGGTTGATCTCAGGCAAAGCGCCTCCGAGAGCTTCGCCGAATGCGTAGAGGTCGCCGTCGTTGTTTATAAATACCGGAATTCCGAACATATCCTCGAGGAATGGTCCGAGAGCCACTCCGTTGCGGAACGACGGGAAGTTGGGCAGGTAGCCTCCGATGATGCCGTTGGGATAGTCGGCCGGACCGGGAAACGCGAAGCTGATAGCCACGGGCTTACGATCGAGCTTGGAGATGACGTCGCGGAATCCCTTGACCATTGTGGAGAGACACAGATCGAGGTCATGGGCGTTGGATGGCATGCTCACAGGCTCGACTATGAATTTGTTGGCCTGCATGGCACCGAAAACGAAGTTGGTGCCGCCGGCATCGAGAGTGATGACTACTCTTTTATCGAAGCTGTACATTTGTCGAATAGGTATTAGTGTTGTTGTCTATTGGAAGCAAAGTTAAGAAATTTGCTGCAATATATTACAACGGCTGCCGTCGAAATGTTGTGAAAATTAAGTGGCTTCAAGTGCGTGCTGATGTAGATGCAGGGCAGAAGGTGGGTCTGATTGATGTTGTTTGAACGATAGCTTGGCACATGATGTTATTGTAAACTGCTGTAAGTTAACGTTAATGAATTTTTAGTGCAAAAAAACGCACAAAAAATTTGGCTATATGGGATTTTGGATGTAACTTTGCACTCGCAAAGCCAAAACGGCGGGATAGCTCAGTTGGTTAGAGCGTCGGATTCATAACCCGGAGGTCTCGAGTTCAATTCTCGATCCCGCTACTCGAATCAAAGCTTCGGAATCAGTTTCACGAAGCTTTGATTGTTTTTATTGCAGGGTGTGACTTCATTGATGTTGATGTTTTTTTATAAACATTTTGCGCAAACAGGTTGTTTTTAATAGAGAAATGATTAATTTTGCGCTTGAAAAAGAGCGGAAAAATCCTTTCATTAAAATATTCACCGCACTATCATTCCTCCCCTCATTACTTAATTTTGTAGTTGTTCAGTCAGATTGTCAGCATGATAGCGCTGAAGCGCATTGATGTAAAATGCGTATGAAATCTGTCGGTACGCTCCAAAAGCACATTCACAAGCAACACAATTCCCCTTACAAGAATATATTTAGATTTATGTACAATCTTGATGAGTTATCAGAAAAGGTAGATTCTGAACTTCACGCCATAGCCGAAGGCATGGGACTGAAAAAGATGTCATCACTTCCAAAAAACGAGGTGATCGATGCCATTCTCGATCAGCAGGCCATAGACTTCGCAGCCATGGCGGCCGCCAATATGTCGAACGATAAACGACGTCAGCCTCGTCGGAAAAAGAATGACGCGGCTGTGTCGGGCAATGGCGACAATCAATCTCCATCCGATGACCAGCAGGATGGTCAGGGCGCGAAGAAAAGAGGCCGTAAACCTCAGCAGAAACGTAGCGATGACAGCATAGCGTCTGTCGAACCCGAAGCGCAGCCACAGGCTGAAAGCGCCGTCGCGGCTACAGAAGCGTCGGCAGAGAATCCGGCGCCGGAGAAGAAACGCAGGGGTCGTCCGAAAGGAAGCCGCCAGAAAACGGAAGGGGAGTCAGAGTTGAAAAAAAGCGACGAGGCGTCTGAACAGAGTGTGGACGAAGCCGCGACCGTAGTCAAGGCTGAAGAGACGATGAATCAGTCGCAGACAACGCCTGCTGCCGATAATCATACGCCGGCGCAGCAGCATGAGCCTGCGGCAGAGGCGGCCAATCAGCAACGCCGCAATAATGACGGTCAGCGTCAGGATATGCGAAACAATCAGGGCGACGGATTTGGCGCATTCTTCCCGCGCTCGGAGGGCCGGAGGTTCGTGCCGCGCTCGCAGCGTGAGAAAGAGGAAGCCGCAGCACAGGCCGCCGTGGCCGCAGCTACAGCACCCATACAGCTCAACGAGCCGTGGCAGCAGGACAAGCAGCAGCAACAGCAGGGCAAGAAAAACAAGCAGAAAAACCGCAATCAGAATCAGCAGCGTCAAGAACCGTCGTACAGCTTCGACGGGCTGATAGAGACTACCGGACTGCTTGAAGTAGTGCCCGAAGGATATGGCTTCCTGCGTTCGAGCGACTACAATTATCTGCCCTCGCCTGATGATGTGTATCTGACTCCGCAGCAGATCAAGGCTTATGGTCTGAAGACCGGCGATGTCGTGGAAGCAACAATACGCGCTCCGCGTGAAAATGACAAATATTTCCCGATGGACAAGGTGAAGAGTGTCAACGGCCGTTCGCCCGAATTTATTCGTGACCGTGTGCCGTTCGAAACCCTTACGCCCCTGTTCCCTGAGGAGAAATTCAATCTGACGGGAGGGCGGGCCAACAATCTCTCTACCCGCGTTGTGGATATGTTCTCGCCTATAGGCAAGGGGCAGCGCGGACTTATCGTGGCGCCTCCCAAGACCGGTAAGACGATACTTCTTAAAGATATCGCCAACGCCATAGCCGAGAATCATCCCGAAACATATATAATGATACTGCTCATCGACGAGCGCCCGGAAGAGGTGACCGACATGAGCCGCAGTGTCAATGCCGAGGTGATAGCCTCTACTTTCGACGAGCCGGCCGACAAGCACGTGAAGATCGCTAGCCTTGTGCTGGAAAAAGCCAAGAGGATGGTGGAGTGCGGCCACGACGTGGTGATACTGCTCGACTCCATCACGCGCCTGGCGCGTGCATACAATACGGTGTCGCCGGCATCGGGCAAGATACTGAGCGGCGGTGTGGATGCCAACGCGCTGCAGAAGCCTAAACGCTTCTTCGGAGCCGCGCGCAATATAGAGAACGGCGGATCGCTGACCATCATAGCCACCGCTCTGACCGAAACAAGCTCCAAGATGGACGAGGTGATATTCGAGGAGTTCAAGGGTACTGGCAATATGGAGCTTCAGCTCGACCGCAAGCTGTCGAACAAGCGCATATTCCCGGCTGTGGACATCATGGCGTCAAGCACACGTCGCGACGACCTGCTGCTCCGCACGGAGACACTCAACCGCATGTGGATACTGCGCCGCTTCCTCTCGGACCGCAATTCGATCGAGGCCATGGAATTTGTCAAGGACCGCATGGAGCGTACGCCCGACAACGACGAACTGCTCCGCACCATGGGCGACTGACAATATTCAGGCTCAGCGTCAAATGATTTTGAAAATTACAAGGATATTCATTAATTTTGCAGCCGTTAACACGCTATCGTAAATCGTGGACATCAAAAAAATATGATAAACATAACTTTTCCCGATAATTCGGTAAAGCAGTTTGAAGCCGGCGTGACGCCTCTCGCCATAGCCGAAAGTATCAGCTCCAGGCTTGCACAAGACATTCTGGCCGCATATGTCAACGGTCAGGAATGGGACATCACCCGCCCCATAGAGGAGGACGCCACAATAAAGCTCTTCAAGTGGGATGATCCGGAAGGCAAGCATGCCTTCTGGCACAGTTCGGCTCATCTTCTGGCCGAGGCTCTTCAGGCTTTGTATCCGGGCGTAAAATTCGGCATCGGACCGGCTGTCGACAACGGTTTTTATTACGACATCGATCCCAACGGTAATGAAATCACGGCCTCCGAGTTCCCCAAGATTGAGAAAAAAATGCTCGAACTTGCAAGGGAAAAGAATGCAATAGTGAGAGCCGACATCAGCAAATCGGATGCACTGAAACTGTTCGGTGACCGTGGCGAGTCGTATAAGTGCGAGCTTATCAGCGAGCTTGAGGACGGACATATCACCACGTACACACAGGGCGGATTCACCGATCTGTGCCGTGGCCCGCATATCGCCAATACGGCTCCTATAAAGGCTGTGAAGATCACTTCGCTTGCAGGCGCATACTGGCGCGGCGACGAGAAGCGCGAGCAGCTCATACGTGTATACGGCATCACATTCCCCAAGCAGAAGATGCTCGACGAGTATCTCGTGATGCTTGAGGAGGCCAAGAAGCGCGATCACCGCAAGCTCGGCAAAGAGATGGAACTGTTTGCATTCTCGCAGAATGTCGGAGCCGGTCTGCCTCTGTGGCTACCCAAGGGCGCCGCACTGCGCGACCGTCTGGAACAGTTCCTGCGCAAGATACAGCGCCGTTACGGCTACCAGCAGGTGATCACTCCGCATATAGGCAACAAGATGCTCTATGTGACATCGGGTCACTATGCGAAATATGGCAAAGACTCCTTCCAGCCTATCCACACTCCGGAGGAGGGCGAAGAGTATCTGCTCAAGCCTATGAACTGCCCGCACCACTGCGAGATATTCAGAGCGTTTCCGCGCAGCTACCGCGAACTGCCTCTGCGACTGGCCGAATTCGGCACAGTGTACCGCTACGAGCAGAGCGGTGAGCTTCACGGCCTGACCCGTGTGCGAGGATTCACGCAGGATGACGCCCATATCTTCTGCGCTCCCGATCAGATCAAGGATGAGTTCCTCAAGGTGATGGATATAATATTCTACATCTTCAAGGCTCTGAAATTTGAGAACTTCGAGGCACAGATCTCACTTCGCGACCCCAATAACAAGGAGAAATATATCGGATCGGATGAAAACTGGCATCTCGCCGAGCAGGCCATCATAGAGGCCTGTCAGGAGAAGGGTCTGAAAGCACGTACCGAACTTGGCGAAGCCGCATTCTATGGTCCGAAGCTCGACTTCATGGTGAAGGATGCTCTCGGCCGCCGCTGGCAGCTCGGCACCATCCAGGTGGACTACAATCTGCCCGAACGCTTCGGTCTTGAATATACCGGCGCCGACAATCAGAAGCACCGTCCGGTGATGATACACCGCGCTCCTTTCGGATCGATGGAGCGATTTGTAGCTGTGCTTCTGGAGCATACGGCCGGACGCTTCCCGCTGTGGCTTGCTCCCGATCAGGCCGTGGTGCTCCCGATCAGCGAGAAATACAACGACTATGCCTTCGAAGTGGCACGTCAGCTCAACGAGGCCGATGTGCGTGCGATCGTGGATGACCGCAACGAGAAGATCGGCAAGAAAATTCGCGACAATGAGCTTAAACGTATCCCCTATCTGCTGGTAGTCGGAGAAAAAGAAGCACAAAATGGCGAAGTTTCTGTAAGAAAACAGGGCGAAGGTGATAAAGGTACGATGAAAATTGCTACCTTTGCAGCGAATTTGACTGAAGAAGTCAAAAATCTCACAAATCAATAAACGCTTTAATGCAGAAAAAACCCTACGTACCCGGTCCGCGCAGACCGAACAGCTCCAATCCAGGCGCCAGAAGGCCCGACAGGAACAACGCCTCAAAGGATCCATACGCTATCAACGAACGTATCCATGCCCGTGAAGTGCGTCTGGTGGGTGACAACGTCGAGACCGGCATCTACCCGATAGCCCAGGCCTTGAAAATAGCCGAAGAGCAGGGGCTTGATTTGATTGAGATCTCTCCTACCGCCGAGCCGCCGGTATGTAAGATACTCGACTATCAGAAGTTTCTCTATCAGCAGAAGAAACGTCAGAAAGAGCAGAAGGCCAAGGCTACAAAAGTCGTGGTGAAGGAGATCCGTTTCGGTCCGCAGACCGATGATCATGACTACAGCTTCAAGCTCAAGCATGCTGTGGGTTTCCTTCAGGAGGGTGCCAAAGTGAAAGCATACGTATTCTTCAAGGGACGCTCGATCCTCTTCAAAGAGCAGGGCGAAGTGTTGCTGCTCCGCTTTGCAAATGATCTGGAGGAGTATGGCAAGGTAGAGCAGATGCCGGTGCTTGAAGGCAAGAGAATGATCATCATGATCTCGCCGAAAAAGAAGTGACTGACACAGCGCGTGCAAAGAAACAGCCGCGGTCGCGAGTCGGCAGCGGTACAGTATAAACTCGAATTAATCAACAAAAGTAACCCAAATGCCAAAGATTAAGACTAATTCCGGTGCCAAAAAGAGGTTCGCCCTTACCGGAACAGGAAAAATCAAGAGAAAACATGCTTTCAAGAGCCACATCTTGACCAAGAAGACCAAAAAGCAGAAGCGCAACCTCACCCATGCCGCTACTGTGGCATCGGCCGACCGCAGCGCCGTGCTGGAGCTTCTCGCCCTCAAGTAAATCAGGCACCGGAAGCGTTTTCCGCAATACAGTTCATGTATAATTCGTGACTTTATAACAGTTATTAACCGGATGTTTAGCAAAAAAGACCCGTGCTCATAGGGCACGAGCGCTAACACCCAATAAACGACAAAAGAAATGCCAAGATCAGTAAATCATGTAGCTTCAAGAGCTCGCAGAAAGAAAATCTTAAAACTCACCCGCGGTTACTTTGGCTGCCGCCGCAATGTGTGGACCGTTGCCAAGAACACCTGGGAAAAAGGTCTTACCTACGCTTACCGCGACCGTAAGGACAAGAAGGGCAATTTCCGTGCTCTCTGGATCCAGCGTATCAACGCTGCCGCACGCATGGAGGATCTCAGCTACTCGAAGCTCATGGGTCTTATCCATAAGGCCGGAATCGAGATCAACCGCAAGGTGCTTGCCGATCTCGCTCTCAACAATCCCGCCGCATTCAAGGCTATCGTAGAGAAGGTGAAGAACGCCTGAACAGCAGCCTCAAGCCGTATGGCCGGTGAAGATCGGTGAATTACGGTTGTGAATACACTTATAAGGCATGACGCCGCAGTCTGATGATTGCGGCGTCATCTGTTTTATGGTTCTATCGGAGTGATGTGGCGGATCATGGATATGTCGATACGGGTTCCGTTGGATAACCTTACAGTACGTTGCACAGGATCAACCGAGATAATGGAGTCGCTGACGGTCACGATACGGCCTCCGCTTTTGTGACTGTCAGGCTCAAGATATGTGATCGATGCTTTGCGCGAGTGTGAGTCCAATATTGCCGCGAGCGCATTGTCAAGCCATACGCGTTCGTCGTCGGCCAGATCATCAGGATGGTCGGTATATCGGGCTGTTTCCTCCAGCACGTCGCTATGGCCGGGAAGAGCTGCAAAGGGAGCGAACTGCGCGGCTCTCGCTCTCATGGACATTTGCGGATGGACCGGGCTGACGTGGTGTGGCCGGAACAGTATGTCGGCATATGGATGACCATGCAGGGTGTGGACGGTTGGATTGTCTTGTCGGTTGTTATCTTTATTCATGGTGTCCTCCTATCTGGCGGTTGCGAAGCCGCTGTGTGGCACCTTCGGCAAAGTTGAGTCCTTTTAATATGGAGTTTTTTCCGTAGGCTTTTTTTATTTTCAACATAGCTTCCTGAAGCAATCGCTCACGCTTCTGATGCATGATCCCGGCTTCTATATCCGTCGGACTGAACAGCTCGAGCTGAATGGCTTTGTCGCCGGCATTGGATTTCAGTGATTCGTCGGTGATATCGGCTGCTGTGATCGTGATGCGTCTGACAAGCATATCCTTTCTCACTATGCGATCGTAGAGTGTCGCGGCGGCAGTGGAGATTTCCTCGGACGATGATGTAGGATATGCAAACGTTGTGGAGCCGTGGGATGATACAGGCACCGTACGGCCAAATCTGTCACGTTTGACAGGAATGTCGTCAGATTGGTTCTGATATGGCGATGTGGCGTCGTAGCCTATGTGGAGCACGATCTGGCTTGTGACCATCTTCATGGCTACAAGTTTCAGCCCCATGGCATCGGCCATCTCTCTGACCACGATCCGCGCTTTGCCGGTGTCGTAGGGGCAGGTGAGTACCTGACCGCTGCTTATGGATCGGCTTTCGGGTCTGTAGGCCTTAATATGTCGTATTTCCACCGGTTCCCATCCCCAGGCGTGGTCGATAAGCAGCTCGGCATTGACACCGAACATGTCGTAGAAGAGCTTCTCGTTGGTAAGCGATATGCGGGCTATCTGGCCCATGGTATCGATGCCGTATGGTGCCAGGCGGCGGGCGATGCCGCTGCCTATGCGCCAGAAATCGGTTATGGGTTTATGATCCCAAAGCATTGACCGGTAGGAAAATTCGTCGAGTTCGGCTATTCTGACTCCGTCGGCATCCGGCGCCATCTTCTTGGCTACAATATCCATGGCTATCTTGCACAGATACATGTTGGTTCCTATTCCGGCGGTGGCAGTGACGCCAGTAGCGGCAAGCACCTCCCGGATCATCCGCATTGCGAAATCGTGAGCGGTGAGATTGTATAGGCGCAGGTAGTCGGTGGCATCGATAAACACTTCGTCGATAGAGTAGACGTGCATGTCATCGGGCGACACATGGCGCAGATAGATGCTGTAGATACGGCTGCTGTAGTCGATATAGTGTGCCATCCGCGGCGGCGCTACGATGTAGTCTACGGCGAGACTGGGGTCGGCGTCAAGTCTCGCGGCCGAATATGACCGTCCGCTACATCCGCTGCCCGTACGCTTACGGTTGGTTTCTCTGACCTTCTGTTCCACTTCAAACAGGCGTGGCCGTCCGCCCAGCCCGAGGCGTTTTAGCGATGGTGATACTGCCAGACATATGGTCTTGGATGTGCGACTCGCGTCGGCCACGACAAGATTTGTGTCGAGCGGGTCAAGACCTCGTTCGACGCATTCCACTGATGCGTAAAACGATTTCAGGTCAATAGCTATGTATTGGCGCGCTGACTGATCCATTGTCCGAAGTCAGTCTTTCCATTTTTCTAATGTGAAGAGGAATTCGAGTCCGCCCATCGGGCCGTTGTGTACTGAAATGCTTCCCCCAAGAGCCTCGACGGTGTTTTTGACGATGGGCAGTCCGAGTCCTGTCCCACCGACCTTGCGCGAGCGTCCGGCATCGATCCGGTAGAAACGTTCGAAGAGATGAGGCAGATGCTGCGGATCTACACCGGTGCCGTTGTCGTAGAAACGGAATGTGTAGTAGCGCTCGGATTCGACTATCAGGTCGAGTCCCATTTCGGTTCCGCCGGAGTGGATAGCGGCGTTTTTGATGAGGTTGGAGATCATTCCGGTGAGGAGAGTGGCATTTCCTCTGATCATGCAGTCGAGGGGCAGATTGTAGCTGAACTTCATGTTGCCGTTGATTCCTGATGCAGTCAGGTCGTTTTCGATAGTGAAAACGATGTCGTGGAAGTCGATTTCCTTTACCGGTATATTTCCAGTGCCTTCTTCAAGGCGTGTCATGGTGGATACATCTCCGAGCAGGATGCACAGGCGTTCCACGTTGTCCTGCGCGCGGCTTATGAAGCGTTGCCTTGTGGGTGTGTCCATGTCGGGGTTTGACGCGATGGTGTCGAGGTAGCCTTTGATGACTCCTACAGGCGTTTTCAGCTCGTGGTTGATGTTGTTGGTGAGCTGTCGTTTTATGCGGGCTTTTTCCTCTACTGCATGAAGGGCGATCTTGTGCTCGCGTTCGCTTTTCTTGACAGCGTCGGCTTTGTCGCGGTAGAGCTTGATGATCTTTCGTGATATGTCGCCGAGTTCGTCGTGGGGGAAGTCGGTTTCGTCGACGGTCTCGATGTTGTCGGCGGCTTTGGTGGCGAAGTCGCGCAGTAGTCCGATGTTTTTTGTCAGATATCGTGTGGAGAAGTAGCAGATTCCTCCCATGGCCACGAATATCACAAATATGATCCAGAAGTTGGTATTGGCTCTGATGGCCTCGCCGATGGTCATGGTGTAGGGTACGGTAGTCTGCACGTAGATCTTCCCGTCGTTGCTTTTCAGTGCGGCGGAGTAGAAGAACTGGTCGTCTTCCTGATATTCGTTTGATCCTTCGCCGGTGGCTTCGGCTTCGCGGAATTCGGCGCGTTCGGCGGCTTCCGAGAAGTCCTGTATGATGGGTGTGTCGCCGGCATTGTAGATCAGTCGCCCCTCCTTGTCGTAGACGCATACCGAAATGCCTTCGTACATGGAGTTGGCGAAGTAGTCGTTGATGAAGTTCATGAACGGCCGCATGTCAATGTCGTTTTTATAGGCATTGATGATGCGGCTGTTGATAAACTTCAGTTCCTTGCTGATCTGTTCGGTGCGTATGGCCGATTCATGTTTATACTGCTGATACAGCAGTACGAGCATGCCGGTCCACATCAGTACCAGCATGGGGATGAACAGTCGCCAGCGGTAACTAAACTGTCTCTTTGAAGCCATATCCGAAACCGAGACGGGTCACGATGTTGTCGCCGTAGCTTCCTATCTTTTTGCGCAGACGGGCTATGTTGGTGTCGATGGTACGGTTGGTGACCACGACATCGTTTGACCACACATTGCGTATTATCTCTTCGCGCGAGTGGATGCGGTTGCGGTGGGATATAAGGAATAGCAGTATGTCAAATTCGGTCTTGGTCAGGTTGATCTCCTGGTTGTTGAGATAGCATAGTTTTTCGTTGCGGTCGATACGCAGACCGTTGAATGTGATGTCGGGCTCGTAGATGCTTTTGGGAGCCGACATTGTCCACTGGCGGTGGGACTGGCTGCGACGGAGCACGGCTCTTACGCGGGCAAGCACCTCGCTTATGACAAAAGGTTTGGTGATATAGTCGTCAGCGCCGATATTAAGCCCCATGACGGTGTCGTCCTCTCCGTTGAGAGCCGAGCAGAATATAATGGGGGTGGTTTCGGTGGCTGAGCTGTTGCGGATGCGTTTTGCAAAATCAAATCCGCTGAGCCGTTCCATCATTATGTCGACAATCATCAGAGAATATACCGAGAGGTCAAGCGTGAGCGCTTCTTCGGCACTGTACGCGCAATTGACCTCATATCCTTCTTTTTCAAGGTTGAATTTGAGTATTTCGCAGAGTGATTCTTCGTCGTCTATTACCAGTATTCTGTTGTTCATTGTCGTTTAGGAAATATAGATGATGTGAATGCTTCGTTCTTGCGATGTAAAGTTACTAATTATATAGGCATCGGCGGCGTTAATGTGTGTTAAAACGGCGATATGCGCGAACCACTCTCCTATGGTGGTGTTATGATAGTATAATTACTATATTTGCACTGTGTTTTTTCATGGTATTAGATTTAAGGTTAAAAAAAATGGTTTGTCGGGATGACAAACCATTTTTTTATGTCAGCTTTGTTTGCAAAGCGGCTTGGCGCACACTCACGAGCGGATGTGCGATGGATCAGAGAGTGGAGTACTGCCGTGAGTAGCGCAGCATCTGTTCGGGATACTGTTCGGTGTAGGTGACCGTCACATCGACAGGGTTGCCGGCATCATCACGCACTACTTCGTAACGAGGATTGACAAATCCCTTATAGGGTGCTATCGAGAGGTTGGAGTAGCGGTCGAGGATCTCCTTGTGGAGCTGTGGGTCGACTTTCACTGCGTATTTTTCGACGAGTGTTTCACCCGCCTCGTAGTCACCTTCGCTCTTGATGCGCTGTACTTCTCCGAGCAATTCTCCGAACAGTCGGCGCAGGGCTTCGTAATCGTTGACCGTGAGCACGGTCTTGCCGTTGATCTTGTCGAGTGATGCGACGTTGGCTTCCTTTCCATGATCGAGCACCCATTCGCTTATAAGCTTGCGGTTGCGCATGTGGGCTTCCTCCACGTCCTTGCCCGGTTCGATGCGCATGAGCTGTGTCATGAGGCCGTTGAGCAGATAGTGATAATATTGTGCTTTATAGGCGTCGGGGTTGTCAAGCAGACCGAGTTCCACAAGCTTGGGATCGGCCAGATAATAGAGGGCGAAGAGATCGGCGCGAGCTTCCTCGAGAGTCGAGCCATGGGCTTTCAGGGCGTCGGGATCCACTCCGGGCAACAGTCGGCCAGATGCATGACCCAGACATTCGTGCAGATCGGTGTGCAGATTGTCGGTAACAAAAAGATACTTATCTATGAGCGCTCTTGTGGCGGTGTCGGGCACGAATTCCTCGTTGAAGCCGTTGCCGTGCGATGCGGCGTCGTAGGCCTGTGTGATGTTCTCGATTGTCACCGACTTGGATCCGTGGCTGGCGCGTATCCAGTTGGAGTTGGGCAGGTTGATGCCTATGGGTGTAGCCGGATATGAGTCGCCGGCGAGTATGGCGGCAGTGATCACTTTGGCAGTCACTCCCTGCACTTTGTCTTTGCGGAAGCGGGGATCGACAGGCGAGTGATCCTCAAACCACTGGGCATCGGAGCTGATGGCTTCGGTGCGATGTGAGGCTTCGAGATTCTTGAAGTTGACAATCGATTCCCATGAACCGGTCATGCCGAGAGGGTCATCGTAGCTTTCGATGAATCCGTTGATGAAGTCGACACGCGAATCGGTATCGCCCACCCATAGTATGGAGTACTCGTCAAAGTCTTTGAGGTCGCCCGAGCGATAGTAGGCTATCAGCTTGTCTATGACCGATGCCTGAATGGGGTTTTCGGCATATTGACGGGCTTTTTCGAGCTGATCGACGATCCGCGATATAGCTTCGGAATAGACTCCTCCGATCTTGTAGGTCTGCTCCACGATTTTACCGTCGGAGTCCTTTACCACGCGTGTGTTGAGTCCGTGCATTACCGGTGTCAGGTCGGTCGAATCCTTGCGGGAGGCGTAGTATTGCTCCACTTCGGCCTGTGTCACTCCGTCGTAGAGATTTACGGCTGAGGTGAGTATCAGATCCTCCCCGGCCACCTGATTGACTTTTTTAGGCATGAACGCCGGATCGAATATGTAGCGGAGCAGCTGATCCTTGTCGGCTGGTCGTTTGTCGTCAGGCAGCGCGGCGATCTGTTTTTCCATGAAGTCGCGGCTGAAAGCGGGCACGAACTTGTCCATGGAGTAATGATGGTGGTTGCCGTTGGCAAACCATACCTGTTTGAGATATGTTTCAAACGCCTTGTAATCGTCCGAATTGCGGTCGCCGTCATAGTTGCTGTAAATGTTTTCGAGCAGGTGGCGGAGCGAGAGATTGTATCGGTTGTTCTGATCCCACAGTATATCGCGTCCGGCGAGTGCGGCTTCGGTCAGATGATAAACGAGCATTTTCTGGCGAAGCGACAGTGATTCGAAGTCGGGCACTTTGTAGCGGAGCACCTGAATGTCGGCAAAACGGTCGACTACATAATCGAAGTCGTCGGCCATGGCCGGAGATGCGAGCGATGAAGCGGCTATGGCTATTGCCAGTGTGGCGGTTTTTATTTTTTCCATAATTGTAAGATTTGACATTGATGGGGTTATTCGACGTAAAGTATCAGTCCTTTGAGGTATTCGCCTTCGGGATGATATATATTGACAGGATGGTCGGCGGGCTGTGTGAGCTGATGCAGTATTCTCACTTTACGCCGGCTCTCGGCTGCAGCCGAGAATACCGCGAGCCTGAACTGTTCGCGGGTGATGGCCTGTGAGCACGAAAATGTGAACAGTATGCCTCCCAGGGCGATTTTGGCGAATGCCTTGGCGTTGATCCTCTGATAGCCGCGCAAAGCATTGCGTATGGCGCTGCGGTGTTTGGCGAAAGCCGGCGGATCAAGCACTATCAGATCGTAGGCTCCATGCGGCATATCGGTAAGAAATTTGAATGCATCTTCGGCGTGCGAGCGGTGGCGTGTGTCATCGGGAAAGTTGAGATGTATGTTGGCATCGGTCAGTGTGACCGCTTTGGCCGAACTGTCGACAGAGTCGACGCTCAAGGCTCCGCCGCGCATGGCGTAGACCGAAAATCCGCCGGTGTAGCAGAACATGTTTAGCACACGGCGTCCGGCGCTATATCTTTCAAGCAGCGCACGATTGTCGCGCTGATCCACGAAAAATCCGGTTTTCTGTCCCTTAAGCCAGTCGACATGGAATTTCAGTCCGTTTTCTGTCGCTACATTGCCGGCGTAGGCTCCGATGATATAGTCGTTTTGCGGATCAAGGCGGGCTTTGAACGGCAGTGTGGTTTCGGATTTGTAATAGACGTTGGATATACCGGCTTCAGGCAGGCTCACCAAAGCGCGTGCTATGATGTCGCGCGCAAAATGCATGGCAGGAGAGTGGGCCTGCACCACAGCTGTGGGTCCATAGACATCCACTACAAGTCCCGGAAGGAAATCTCCTTCGCCGTGTACGAGTCTGTAGGCATCGGTGTCGGGGCGTATGACGCCTATGGTCTTTCGCATTATCCAGGCCTGTCGGAGCCGTGATGCGTAGAACGGTTCGTCGATAGGTTCGTCGGCCGACGACAGCATTCTGACGGCGATGGATCCGATCTGAAAATGTCCGGTGCCGAGCAGTCGGCCGTCGGATGCAGTCACCGTCACCGTATCGCCCTCTTCGAGGCCGTCGGGCAGTATGTCGATGGCTCCGGAGAATACCCAGGGGTGGAAACGGAGCAGTGATTCCTCTTTGCCTTTGCGCAGAGTTATGTTCTTGTAGCGGGTCATTGTCAAAATTATCGGGTGGGTTTATTTGAATGCACGGAATATGTCGTTGCCGTTGGCGTAGACGAGCAGCAGCAGGAGGAACAGCATTCCGGCGTATTGTGCGTATTCCATGACTTTTTCATTGGGCTTGCGGCGCGAGATGATCTCGTAGAGCAGGAACATCACGTGGCCTCCATCAAGTCCAGGTATGGGAATTATGTTCATGAACGCAAGAGCTACCGAAAGAAATGCCGTTATCTGCCAGAATCCATACCAGTCCCATTTTTCAGGGAACAGGCTGCCGATGGCTCCGAATCCGCCGATGCTCTGCGCACCCTCGGATGTGAACACGTATTTCATGGAGCTGACGTAGTTGGCCATAGTTCCGGTGCCGTTTTCCCATCCTTTGGGGAATGACTGGAACAGACTGAAATGCTGGCGAACGGTGGGGTAAATTTCTGTAATGGGCTTCAGCTGAAAGCCGAGTTTGCCACCTTCGGTCGGTGTGGCTTCAACAGTCATGGTCTGTCCGTCGCGCATCAGCGTGATCTGTGCCTTGCGGCCGGCTTTGGCGAGAAGCGCCGGAACAAGTTCGGTAAAGGCCGGAGTAGCGGTGGAGTCAACGGCGATGATACGGTCGCCCTCCCTGATGCCTGCTTCGGCGGCGGGGCCACCGGGTTGCAGTCGGCCGACAAATGCCGGCACACGGAACGACATGAATCCTCCGCGTTCGTTGATCTTCAGAATGAAGTTTTCGGGTATGGCGATGCTTACTGTGTCGCGATGGTCGCGGAGCACATCGACTTTCGATGCCGAGGCTATTACGTAGGCGAAGTCACCTGTGGATGAGTCGATCTCTTTGCCGTCGGCTTTAAGAGGGATGTCGCCGTTGCGGAACCCGATAGTCCGGGCTTCCTCTACGAAGTCCATGCCTTCATAGGCTTCCTGCAGAGGTATGTAGGCTGATCCCCAGTGCCATGCTATGCCGGCATATATGATGATGGCCAGAATGAAATTGAACATTACGCCGCCAAGCATCACAAGCAGACGCTGCCATGCCGGTTTAGCCCGGAATTCCCATGGTTTTTCGGGTTGTGCCATCTGTTCTTTGTCCATCGATTCGTCGATCATTCCGGCGATCTTCACATAACCTCCGAGCGGCAGCCATCCGATGCCATACTCAGTGTCGCGCCAGGAGGGCTTTTCATTGGCTTGTGCGTCGGTCGCGCGGTCTTTTTGGCGCGGTTTCCACTTCACAAGCGAGAACCACGGATTGAAAAACAGATAGAATTTCTCGACCTTTATGCCGAAAATGCGTGCGAAGATATAGTGGCCGCACTCATGTATGATGACCAGAAAGGCCAGTGCCACAATGAGCTGTGCCGCTTTGATGAGAAATGATTCCATTTTATGTCAGAGTATAGTATGTGACTTAGAGTGTTTTTATTATTTCGTCGGCTTTGGCTCTCGCCTCGCTGTTGACAGCTACGTAGTCATCGTAGCCGGGGGCGGGTACAAATGTGGTGGCCATGCGGGTCTGTTCGATGACCTGATAAATGTCGGTAAACCGGATGCGCCCGGCCAGGAATGCCGCTACAGCCACTTCATTGGCTGCATTGATGGCGCAAGCGGCGGTGCCTCCGTGCTCAAGAGCGGTGTAAGCCAGTCCGAGGCAAGGAAATTTCGACATGTCGGGCCGGAAGAATGTCAGCGCAGCATAATCCTCGATTCTGAGCCGTCGTTCGTGGCTGTCGATACGTGTGGCGTCGCCAAGCGCATAACGGATTGGCAGATGCATGTCGGGTATGCCAAGCTGTGCCTTTACTGCGCCGTCGCAGAACTGTACCATGGAGTGGATGATGCTCTGCGGATGTACCACAGGTTCGATACGGTCAGCTTCGAGTCCGAAGAGCCATCGTGCTTCTATGATCTCAAACGCCTTGTTCATCATTGTCGCCGAGTCTATGGTGATCTTGTTGCCCATGCTCCAGTTGGGATGACGAAGGGCGTCGGCCACGGTTACATCGGCGAGCTGCTCTTTGGTGTGGTTGCGGAACGGTCCGCCGGAGGCGGTTATTATCAGACGGTCGACAGTGGCGGGATCTTCTCCCACCAGACACTGGTAGATGGCCGAATGCTCCGAATCCACAGGCAGGATCCGGCTCGCGGATGCTGAGAGCAACCGGTCGATCAGTTCACCTGCCACAACGAGTGTCTCTTTGTTGGCCAATGCGATGTCTTTGCCGGCGCGGATAGCTCTGATGGTAGGTTCGAGTCCGCTGTAGCCTACCGTGGCGGTGACCACAGTGGAGAAGTCGTCACGCTCCATGGCGTCGGCGATGGCCTTCGCTCCTGCAGCGGTGGCTATACCAAGTGGAGAGAGGGCGTCGCGCAGTTCGGCGTACTTGCTTTGGTCGGCAATTATAGCCAGTGCGGGTCGGTGTATGCGAGCCTGTTCGATCAGATCGTTCACGCGCGTGCCGGCAGCGAGCACCGTCACCTTGAACCGGTCGGGGCACTGGCGTGCTATGTCGAGCGTCTGTGTGCCTATCGATCCGGTGGAACCTATTATCGCTATGTTTTTTATTGTCTGTGTCACTTTAAGGTCAATAAGTAACTCTCTAAAATAGTTTTTATATCAGTAACCCGTGGCCTGCTGCGGCGCTTTTTGCGAGTCACTTATTACTGCAAAGTTACGCAAAAACGCCGGATTCTGCAGCAAAGTGACGAAAAACACGGCTGCCAATGATGACTTTGGTGGTTGTATGATGCTGAATTACTGTTGTATCGATTGTTTACTGGCGTGTCTTCAACCTGATGTTTTCTCCGACATATTCGATTGTGTCCGACGATTTCATATCGGTCAGCACTCTTTGGAATGCAGCGTCGATATTTGTGCTGCGACGTGAGAAACCGAGTTTTCTCGACGCCATGAATATCAGGTCGACGGTGTTTATCGCCACCTGTTCGGTCAGCACTTCGGTAGCGACGTTGGCCAGCTCCACATCGGGGATATCCGAAATGTCACGTCCGGAATCGTAGCGGTACCATACATACTCATGGCTGTCATCGGGGCTAATCCACAATGCGTCGCTGTTGTCGGTATAGAACCGATCGGTCTGAATCCGGAGATTTCTGACCATTGCCTGCGACATACGCGGAATATTGCGCAGACTGGAGATGCGGCGGCAGAGATAAGTGAAACAGATCGGTTGTTCGATGGATATGATGTTGTGCATCAGCTCAGCATCGGGCATGTTGATCGCCTCGTCAATGCCAGCAAAGTATCTGACATATTTTTTAGCGGCTGATTTCTTTTTTTCGATCTGCTCGGCCGAAATGTCGAATGCGGGCTTGAGAGAAGGAGTAGCGACGGAGCCGGACTGTGTGTTGATTTTCTCAATGATCCGGTCGATCACCCGCTCCCTGTTGTTGAACCAGTCGACACTCCATACCCGCATTATCTTCCAGTCGAGAGCCGTAAGCACGGCGGGCTGCACTATTTCGCGGTCGCGTGTGGTGTGGGTGTCGCGGTATGCCTCTCCGTCGAGCAGTATTCCGAGGTCGTAGACTCCGAGGCTATCGGGGTTGCATACGGCCACGTCGATACGGAACCGTGAACGGCCGACGTCGGTGGCGACGGCATATCCGCGTTTACGGAGTTCGTCCGCTATCTGTCGGGCTATCAGTGTGCGCTGATGTCCGGCACTTGTAAGTATAGTGGATGGCAATGCCTGTGTTTCGGCATATTGCAGGAAGTGTTTCAGTCCTTCCACGCCGCGTGCCTTGGATCGCCGCAGGTCTATGTCGGACGATTTGAGGGTGGAGAATATATACATTTCATGACGGGCACGGCTCACAGCCACATTCAGCCGGCGTTCGCCTCCGGCATTGTTGAGCGGTCCGAAATTCATGGAGATACGTCCCTCCCGGTCGGGTCCGTAGCCGATGGAGAAGAGTATCACGTCGCGCTCGTCGCCCTGAACGTTTTCCAGATTCTTCACAAAGATAGGTTCAGGCATGGATGAGGCCAGTTCCTGCAGCGATCTGTCGCGATCGAAACGTTCCTGCAGAAGATCCTCAATAAGTCCCTGCTGCATCACATTGAAGGCTATGACCCCGATGCTGTATCGGCGCAGGGCCTCATCATCAATACGCCGCACGATCTCGCTGACAATGGACTCAGCCTCGGCTCTGTTGCTTCGCGAGCCACCTTTGTCGTAGCATCCAGTCACCGGCACATAATGCACTTTGGTGGCTCTGTCGTCGACGGAAGGGAATGTGATGAGCGAGCCGTCATAATATTCATTGTTGGAGAAAGCGATCAGGCTTTCATGACGTGAGCGGTAGTGCCATGAAAGCTGCAGAGAGGGCATGTCGAGTGTCCGGCAGTCCTCAAGAATGCTTTCCATATCGTCAATGCCTGCGTCCTCGGCTTCAACAGTGTTGGCAAAATAGCTTGTGGGGGGCATCTGTTTCGGGTCGCCGACCACAATCAGCGCATTGCCGCGCGCGATAGCTCCGACAGCCTCGCTTGTGGGCATCTGCGACGCTTCATCGAATATCACGAGGTCAAATTTGTCGGCCGACAGATCGATATATTGTGCCACGCTCATCGGACTCATGAGCATACATGGACACAGTCGCGGCATCAGTGTGGGCAGCTGGTCGAAAAGGTCGCGCAGCGACTGCCCGCGGCCTCCATTGCTTATGTTGCGGTTGAGAAGCCCGATCTCGCTGCTGCCGGGAGTGTTGTCGGTCATCCGTGGAATTCCGGCTGCAAGCCGGGCATATAGCTCCTTGCGTGTGATGGTCTGGAATTCGTCGGTCAGACGCCGGTAGGAAGCTATTTTTTCGTCGAAGAGCATCCCTTCGAAAGTGGCAAGGGTGTCCGATCCTTTAATTTTCACGTCGGTCTTGTACTTGAAAAGAGCCTTAAGAAATGCGTTCCTGAGGGCGCTGATGTCGCATGAGCGTGTAGCCAATACGTCGACCACGCATCCGAGTCCCATAGTTTTGAGCCGGTCGCCGTATTCCGACCAGTGAAACCAGTCGCGCATCAGTTCCGGGTGGCTCGACCATCGCCCAAGCTGTTCAGACGCTCGGTCGAGAAGCGAAATATCGGGCATTTCATCCTCGGGAATGTCAATGTTGAGGTGGCGGCGGAGTATATGCCTCAGGTCGTCGATCTTCTCATGCTGCCGCCGGTATGCGGTGAGATTTTCGATAAGCTGATCCACTTCGTCGACAGTGATGAATTCGTTGAACTGCCGGAGATAGTTGATGAAACTGCGTTTGGCGAACATACGCGGAATAAACCATTTTGACTTGGCTCTCCGCCATTCGCGGTGGAGTGTGGCAGGATCTTCGCTGAATATGGCCGGCAGATTGTCGCGAAGCAGCCGTTCGCGTAATGCTTTTGTGTCGGAAAGGGTGCCGGCCTCCTTACGGAGCGTTGTGATCGTGAGAGCATCGTCGGCCATGCGTCGGGTTGCTTCATTTCTGTCTATGACCATGTCGCGGTCAATACAAAGTCCGTTAAGGGGGTGTTCTGACGGCTGTCCGACAAGTTTAAGTACGGCTTCAAAATCACCTCCCAGCAGATCTTCAATCCCTTTGACTCCTTCTTTCTGCAGCAGCGCATCGAGATTGTCGTCAAAAACGAATCCTTCAAGCGGTTCGCTTCCGATCTCTTCGTATCTGATTATGCAGTCGTAGAGCGACAGCCCGTCGATCGTGTCCGGAGTGTGGAGTGCGTCAATATATGCTATAAGCTCCTTCCGTCGGGCAAAAAGCCTGTCGGCCCGGTCGGTAAATTCTGCCGGTGCAACTATATGGACCACTTTCAGAGCTTTTTCCAATTGCTGCAGCACATGGCGTTTGGTGGATTTATTGGAGTGAAGTTCGAGGCAGAACGGATCAAGACCTATGTCGGCCAGACGTTTCTGCACGACACTCAGCGCCGCCATTTTCTCGGCGACGAACAGCACCCGTTTGCCCTGGTAAAGTGCGTTGGCTATCAGATTGGTGATGGTCTGCGACTTACCGGTTCCGGGAGGTCCGTAGAGTATGAACGAATTGCCATTGCTCCCTTCAATGACGGCCGCGATCTGTGAGGAATCGGCCGATACGGGGAGCACCAGATCTGTCGGCGGGACACTTTGGTCGATATTTTTAAGATCCGTCGCTGCGGGCGTGGGAGTCCAAGTCAGTCGGTTGGCAAGCAGGCTATTGATGATGTCGTTCTGCGCAAGCTGCTCGCGATGGGTATGGATGTCGTTCCACATCAGGAACTTGCTGAACGAGAAATTTCCGAGCAGGCATTCTTCTTCCACATCCCATCCTTTCTGCTCTTTAAGCGCGTCACGTATGATGGCGAATATCATCCTTACATCGACGCCGCTATTGTCGGCAGGCAATGTGTGCAGACCGTCGATGATGATGTCGTAGTTCTGACGCAGAAATTCCATCAATGTGATATTGAGCGAAATGTCTTCGTCGCGTGTGCGGATATAATAATTGCTCTTTTTGTAGACCATCTCTACCGGGAGCAACAGCAAGGGAGCATAGCGCGGAATCGTGGACTTGGGTGTTTCAAACCACCGCAGCGCCCCGATAGCGAGATACAGCGGATTGGCACCGGTCTCTTCTATTGTATTGCGTGCTGTACGATAGATATGCTTGAGAATGCTTACAGTTTCCGCTTCGGCCAGGAAAGTGTGGAGCAGATGATGGTGCTCGATGTCATCATGAATAAGATCATGAAGCGGTTCGAACAGTTTCGATCTGACAAATCCGTAGTCGGCCGGCGGCATGGGTAATTCAGTGTCAGGTTTCGACTTGATACAGTATTCCTTTCCATCGTGAAGATGATCCTCTATTCTGTCGATATCGAAAGAGATCAATTGTATAGACCGTCGGCGGAATGACAGATTGAGAAGGGTGTTGCGCAGCGAGAAGTCGAGCAGCTTGCGTTCCCACATATCGAATTTAGTCAGTTCTTTGCCGGTGTTGGCAAGCCGGCTCAGATCAAACCGGTCATGCTCCTTTACATCAAGCAGACATGAGTCATGCTCTACACCGGTGTTGTCGAAGCTCCATGCACCGTTGTTCTCTATTCTGGATGGGAGTGGCAATATCCGTTCGAGGCGGCTTCTCTTGATATCAACAAACAGCTCAAACATGTTGTGTTGTGCGAGGTTGGCGTCGGCCATCTTGACAGCCTGCCCGAATGAAGCGTTTTCATGTAAGGCATGTGTGCATTCAATCACAAGCATCTCGTCGATGCCACACGAACATTTTTTTTCTATATATGACGGATCGTCGCATACGCTGCACGGGTAACAGTCGTTGACAAGCCATACGCCGAGATATGCATGGCCTTTTTGAAATATGATCACGCAATTGATGCCAATGGCTTCGAGTACGGTGGCCATCAGTAGTGTCAGCTCTATGCAGTTGGCGATTTTAGTGGCTACGACTTGATCCGGCATTGTGATGCGTTGTCCGACAGCCTCATAGCTGGCAGGCACTCCGCGATAGACTATGCCGAGTCCATGTATGGCGGCGAATACTGCTGCCACCTGCTGACGCACGTCGTTACAATCGCCGGTCTGATATTCATTGAGCGATGATGACCCGGTGAGTCGTTTCAGCATTTCGGCTTTTCAGCACGATGCTGTTGATGGCCGGGTGATTTGGTGTTATGAATGAGGCGATCGTCTGCGGAAGCGTTCTTATTCCGGTCCAGTGATCGTAGGGCATGAGTTCTATGACGTGTTTTTCTTCGCAGATGACAGCTCCGCGGCTTGTAACAGTCAGAGTGAACTCTGTCACGACTCGTTCAGTGATTGAAGCAAGCTCGGACGCTTCGGGAATAATGCTGAATGTGCCTATCCTGACGGTTTCCCCGGGGTTGATCCCGGCTATGGTTTCGCTGTCATAGCGTGATATGAATTCTCCGGTGCATGACACTGTGATTTCGTCGACCGGTCGCTCCGATATATTGGTCAGCTCTATAGCGTGGCATACGGGGATATGGTTGTGAAACAGCGCATAATTGGCTGTCTGAAGATAGTCGACGCTGATCTGAAGTGGGTTCATTGGGATATATGCTTGAATCTGATGTTTATAAAAAAAGCCAGGACCGGTTCTGCAATAATGCGATATATAGTAGTGGCAGGACCAAACTCAGCAAATTCTTATATATGCAAATTTACACGTTTTTTTTGAAAACTATGCTTCGGACAATCGAAAATGTGGCAGCAATCAGATGGAGCAGAAAAAAGATATGAAAAAAGGAGTGGATATGTCGATCAGCACTCCGTGTATGATCGCCGAGGGAATATAGGATGGGCCACACCATCGGCGTATGGCCGGAAGACATACGTCGACCGATGTCACTCCCGCGGAAGAAATGACGGCCTCCGGACCTAACCATCTCCGGATCAAGGGGGCGCCGACAAGCGTTGTCAGTTCGCGGAAAATGTTGGCGAGCAGAGCCACAGTGCCGAGCTGGGTGGCTATGGCGACGCCGAGAGAGGGTTCTTTGAGTTGGGATACGAGTATGGAAGATAGCGAATAATATCCGCAGGCACTGTTGACGGCCAGACATTCAGCCATATTCCAACGGCTTATGAAAAACGAACCGACAGCGGTGAAAATCAGTGTGCCGCACATTGTGGCGACCGGCAAAAGCACGTCGGTCATACGCAGCGAACGGAGCATGCGTCCCAGGTCGGGATTGGTTCCGATGCCAAGTCCTACCTGAAACATCAGAAAATACAATAGCCAAATCGACAAGCTATGGAATCCATCGATGACACCGGTCAAGCTCCCTGTGATCCATCCGGCAATAAAGCACAGAAGCACTATAATACTACCCTTCATGACTATTATATGGATATAAATAGGCGGATCAACGACCTTTGCGTAATGATTTTTTCAGGATGAATACAGCCGTGAAGCTGCCGGCCAGTCCGAGTGCTGTCAGCGTCACGGCATCGGCCATAACTCCCGCCAGATCGTTGTTGACGGCAGGAGCCGCTCCGACTGTAAATCCGAGCACAAATACCAATATGCACACTGTCACGGTGACCAGTCCGGCGATTTTCGACGGCCATGCATTACTTCGCCATATCCTGCCGACAAGGATGCCGGCAGCCAGAATGCCGATAATTTCAATCATGATCAGAATGGAGTTTTCGGCAAAATTACGAAAAATCAGTGAAGAAACCGAGGCGCGAGCACAAACAGCCCGAGTGAGATGCCGAAATTCCAGTTGCGTGCCGGATATGAGCAATAATTGGCATATGCGCTCAATGTGGCGAAAGGCAAAGTGAATGCCAGGGCTGATTCGCCGAAAAAGTGTGCTGTGCCAAATCTGCGGCCATAACGCGCTGTGCCATCGGGATTTTCCAGAATACGACGATAGGGCATGAAAGCACACAATGTAGTGCGAAGCTGCACACTGGAGCTTATTTTCCATATCGGCACCATCGATGCGGTGACAAACGAGTTGGCTCTCAATGCCGGATTGAATGAGTTGTAGGTCGATGGCGTTGGAGTGTAGGAGGGTGCCATGACAAGCGTGGCGCCGTAGCCCGACTGCAGACCACGGTTGGATATCAATGCCTGAACTTCCGTGCCTAAAGCAGCTTTACGCCCGATGGTAAAATAATGTGTGGCCTTGACTTCGGCCTGTCCGATAATGGTGTGTCGGCTTATATCGGCCGTGTGGTCAGTGCCGGCCGGTTCGAATCGATATCGACCGGTGGCTCCTGTCAGCCTGATATTGATGTGGGAGCCTGACGTGGGGTAGTTGATATTGTCGAGCGTATTGTATTCATAGCCCAGGCGTCCTTCGACAAGATGCCGGTAGGTATGATCGCGCAATGATGAGCGGAAATCGGTTCCTGAGGTCGGGAAGAAACGGTTTTTTATCAGTCCGGCTCCTATACCGAATTCGAGTTTGGCCGGACGTCCGGCCGACATGACGTAGCTTATCCTGCCGAACAATTCGGTATCGGTGACGAATATGGGTATGTTGTCCTGAAAGAAGAGTTCGTCGCTTTCATGAAACTTCTGTCGCGACGCTACAGCCTGAAAGCGCAAGGCGGAAGGAATGCGGGTGAGCAGGCTGAAACGGGCGTCGATGAGCGCGGCCTGATAGCTCTGGCCGAGCCAGATATTGGCACTGGTAGTCAGCGAATTGAATGATAGCGTGTTATATCCGCCTGAAAAATAGAGCATAGACGAAGTTGATGTTGACACGTATCCTCCGGCGGCTACCTGAAAGTTGTTTTTCACGTTGGCCTTTAGCCGAAGGTTAAACATGCCGGTAGAATCGTCGTAAACAGCCTGTGGCACAAGATTCTCCAGTTTGCCCGGGGTGATAGCCCTGTAGTAGGAGTCGCGTGCTCTTTTTATACCGAATGTGTCCGGTGTATTGTGGGTGAACAGATAGCGGATAAACTCGTTCTGACGTGAAGTTCCACCCTCTACACTGACTGAATCGAATCTGACATAAGGTGTGGCGGCCTTGAACGCCATGCGTCTGATCTGCCGTACTTCTGATGGGATGCGTGTGGTCACGCGTGTCTTGATCGAGTCCATCATCTCCATGGCGGCACGGTAGCCGATGGCATATATCGTGTCGGCCTTGTCGAAATCAAGCACACCGTACATGCGCACCGGCACATTGATGCTGACGCCCCAGTCGGCCGGCATGTCATAGTCGTTGTTCTGTATGATCATGTCCTCAAGCTGCTGAAGCACGTTGTTTTGTTGTGGTTTTTTATCCGGTCCGGATACGTTGGATCCTATCATTATATCCGGAGCGAAATCAGTGCGCATCACATTGAATGGATAGTTGTCATATATGCCGCCGTCATATACCAGCACGGAATCGATCTCTATCGGACGGAACACCAGCGGAAAACTCATTGACGCTCTGACGGCATCGCCGAGCGATCCGTGCGACAGCACTATCTTGTGTTTGCTGTAGACGTCGGATGTGACCGTGCGCAGAGGCACAAACAGCCGGTCGAAGTCGCCGCCGCATTGAGCCGTGTAGGCTGCGAACAGATCCATGAACGCGAAATTCATCGGCAACGGATTGATCAGCGAGGTAGGCAATACCGATACAGGGCGTCCGTTGCCCGACGATCCGAGGTTGACTTTGACCATGGCGGGCGAGGAGGGTTCGCGGTCGAAATAGTAGAGGTAGTCGGGATCAATCTTACCCGTCGACCAGTCGGCGAAACCTTCAGACTTGATAAGCGCCATCATCTCGTCGGGAGTATATCCGGCTGCATAGAGGCCGCCGACCACCGCTCCCATCGAGGTGCCGGCGATATAGTCGATCGGTATGTCATTCTCTTCAAGTGCTTTTATGACAGCGATATGTGCAATGCCTTTGGCGCCGCCTCCGCTGAGCACGAGTCCCACGGCTTGATGTCCGATATAGTGGGCTGAGTCGGTCGGCAGGGTGGCGTCATGTGCGTATGCGGATGCATAGATGCATATCATAGACAGAAGACAAATAATGCGATCATTCATGAGAGTAAATGATAAAATTTGACCGGCAGACAAGTGTTGATGTGTCGACAACTTGCAAGTCTGCAATTGTTGAAACCTGATATTACAACAACATATCCGACATTTGGTTTTGATCTTTATGTCGTATTTATTCGGTCATTTTTCACAAAGATGGAAGAATGCTTAAACAATAAGATAGGGTTGTAGGGCTGACAATTTTTATTTAATTTTGCATGACAATTGACAAAAACATATGGGACGACAACAATATGACAGCCTCGACAGGAAGATTCTCGAGATGCTGACCGAAAACGCACGGGTTCCCTTTCTGGAGATAGCAAGGGAGTGCAATGTTTCGGGAGCGGCTGTACATCAGCGTATTCAGAAACTCACAGCTTCAGGTGTGATAAACGGATTCGAATCGCTGATCAATCCATCGGCAATGGGTTATGAAACGTGTGCTTACGTCGGTTTCTTTCTGAATGAGCCGTCGAGCTATGAAACGGTCGTGGAGCAGCTCCGCCATATTCCTGAAGTGGTGGAATGCCATTACACTACAGGCAAGTACGATTTGCTGGTGAAGCTTTATGCGCGCAATAATGCCCACATGCTCCAGATAATACGCGACAATTTCCAGACTATCGGTGCGGGACGCACGGAAACGCTTATATCTTTCAAAGAGGAATTCCGCCGTCAGGTGCCGATTGAATGATGTCAACGATTATGGACCGAATGATCGACGACATAGCGCTCAACGCTATGAGCTGGGCCCGTGAGGCCGGAGCGTTGCTTCTGAAATATTTCCGTGGCGATGATCTTGATATACATACCAAGCTAAATGACAGCGACATAGTCACAGCTGCCGACAAGGCGAGCGAAGCGCTGCTGATAAGCCATATACGGGAATGTTATCCGTCACATGCGATCTTGTCGGAGGAGAGCGGCGCCACTGATGGCGACAGCGGCTGGAGATGGGTGATCGATCCGCTTGACGGCACAACAAATTTCGGTTCCGGACTGCCGGTATATGCTGTTTCCATCGGTGTCGAATACAAAGGAGAAACCGTGATCGGAGTTGTTTTCGCTCCATATCTCAACGAGTTTTTCCATGCGGTTAAAGGTCAGGGCGCTTTTTTGAACGGAAAGCCCCTGAAGCCGTCGACCATTGACAGTCTTAGCCGGGCAGTGGTCGCAACAGGTTTTCCGGTCGACAAAAATGTCACCTCCGACAACAATCTTGATAATCTTGAGCGTGTCATGCCTATGGTGAGAGGTATCCGCCGGCTTGGATCGGCCGCAACTGAAATATGCTATGTGGCCGCCGGTTTTCTTGATGCACATTGGGAACTTAATCTCCACAGATGGGACGTAAGCGCGGCTCTGCTGATAGCCGATGAGGCCGGGGCTCGACACCGTTTTTTTCGCGATGACCGCAATATCTCTGTCGTCACTGCATCGCCGCAGATTTTTCCGTTGATAGATCCACTGCTGTCGGAATCAGCGCGTAAGTGATATAATCTACAACTATCTCAAAACGTTATAATATGGAATTCAGCAAGCTGGTGGGCACCAGATATTCATGCAAGCAATATTCCGAGAGAGTGCCGGATGAGGCAACCATCCAGTCGATACTTGAAATGGCACGGCTGGCGCCGACAGCAAAAAATCTTCAGGAGCAGCATATCTATGTGGCCAGATCGGCCAAGTCGCTTGAAGCCATCGATGCTGTGACACCTTGCCGCTACGGAGCGCCGGTGGTGTTGATAGTGGCATTTGACAAAAATAACGTATATACATATCCGGGAGGCACACGCGACTCGGGCATAGAGGATGCCTCGATCGTGGCCACACATCTTATGCTTGCGGCGGCCGACTGTGGCGTGGATTCATGCTGGGTCAACTGCTTTGATCCTGACAAACTGCATGAGGCGCTCGGCCTGCCCGAACATGAGGAAATACTGATGATTCTTGATCTCGGATATGCCGCTCCGGGTGCCGGACCGCTGCCGAATCATTTCTCGCGCAAGCCGCTGGATCAAACCGTCAGCCATATCTGAGCGTTGTATTTTTAAGAGTATGTTTACTTTTAACTTTATGAAATCTTTATAGCTCTTTTCGACCAATTTTAAGCTTTTGTTCAGTCATTATGGAACCCCATAACTCCTTCACAAAATCTAAAAATTGACTCGAACATATTCTCTAAATCTTAACATAAGTCAAAAGTAAACACACTCTAAGAACAAAAATACAACCCATGCAGCAGATAATCACCCATTTCACAGACGACGATCTGTATAAATTCACAATGTGTGTGGCTGTGATAGACAATTTTCCGCGCACACAGGTGAAATATCGCTTCAACGACCGCAACAACACGGTGTATCCGGCTGGGTTTGCCGACGAACTGCGTCGACAGATCAAGGCTTTGGAATCGGTGATCATAACCGACGAGGAGATCGACTTCATGAAGCGTCGGTGCAGCTATATTCCCGACTGGTTTTACAGTTACCTGAAAGGTTTCAGATACGATTCGCGTCAGGTCAGCGTATTTCAGGACGACGAAGGACACCTCGACATAACTTTCGAGGGGAGCTGGAGCAGCACCATTTTGCTTGAAGTAAAGGTGCTCGCAATGGTTTCGGAGCTGTATTATATCATGACCGGAGATGCCTACCGACTTGATTATGCAGAGTTCGGACAGCGTACTGAAGCCAAGGGGCGACGTCTTGTGGAGGGTGGATGTGTGTTCAGTGACTTCGGGACACGTCGCCGCGCATCGTTCCGGGCGCAGGATGTGGCTGTGGCCTCGCTCGCCGGAAGTTCGCGCTGCGACAATGGCGGCAATGGACGCTTTGTGGGCACAAGCAATGTGTATCTGGCCATGAAGCATGATCTGACTCCGGTCGGCACTATGGCCCACGAGCTGATATGCGCCATAGCCGGAATGTACGGCCCACAGATGGCCAACTACATGGCTATGCGCATCTGGAGTCATACATACCGTGGCGCATTGGGAACATATCTCTACGATACTTACGGGTGGGATATATTCAGCCTGAATTTTTCAGAGGATTACGCCAATATGTTCAAGGGGCTGCGGGTGGACAGTGGCGACAATTATGAGCAACTCGACAAAATCACGGCCAAATATCGTTCGCTTCATATCGATCCGCTGACAAAACAGGTGGTGTTCAGTAATGCGCTCGATGTCGACGAGGCGATAGCCTTGCAGCGCTATGCCGAGGGGAAATGTCAGCCATCTTATGGCATAGGCACGCACTTCACAAACGATTTTGCAAATGTCAGGCCAATGAATATTGTGATAAAGCTCACATCCGTGAAGATAACCGAGTCATGGCCATTCTACTTCCAGACATGCAAACTGAGCGAAGACCGCGGAAAACATTCAGGCGATCCTGATACAGTAGAGAGGTTCAAGGCGCTGATACATCTCGAATAAAACCGACATCAGCTTTCACATGCAGCGGCTACCCATTTAGAAAAATATATGGGCGGCGTGTCAGATTATGTGGAACAAAAATTATAATTTTGTGCCGTAAACTGATCAATAACCTTTTGACAACACACACGATTGGATTTATGGCCAAGAAAACAAGACCGAGGCAAGCGGCAGACAGTAGCGACGATGCGTCAATGACGGCGCGCATAAAGGATGTGATATCCTGGATGAGCAGGGGAGTGTATGAGAAAGATCAGATTGTGGCTATGGCTCTGCTATGTGCCGTGGCCGGGGAAAATATGTTTCTTCTCGGACCTCCGGGTACAGCCAAGAGTCTTGTCGCATCAAGGCTCAAGGACGTTTTTGACAATGCCCGGTCGTTTGATTATCTGATGTCGCGTTTCAGCACTCCTGATGAAATTTTCGGCCCGATATCAATATCTAAGCTCAAAAACGAGGATCGCTACGAGCGTCTGACTGACGGCTATCTGCCCACGGCCGATGTGGTGTTTCTTGATGAAATATGGAAGGCCGGACCATCAATACAAAATACGCTTCTGACCGCCGTCAATGAACATATATATCATAACGGAAGCAGCACAGTCAGAATCCCCATGAAGACACTCATAGCCGCAAGCAATGAACTCCCGGCTAAAAACGAAGGACTGGAGGCTCTATGGGATCGCTTTCTGGTAAGAATGGTATCCAATTGCATCGAAAGCGAATCAGCATTCATGAAGATGATCCAAGGCGATGCCATGGACAACTCTCCTCTGGATTCAGACAGGGCTATAACATCGGAAGAGTATGGGCGATGGCAGAAGGAGTCGCGCAGCGTCGGACTGGGAACAGATGTGGCTGCTTCGATCAAGGCATTGCGTAAGGCATTGATGACGCTTGAAAAGGATGATGAGGGCCATCTGCGTTTCTATATATCCGACCGGCGCTGGAAAAAATCGTTCGGGCTTATGCAGACGTCAGCATTACTAAACGGTCGCCGGCAGATAGATATGACTGACTTCATATTGCTGATCCACTGTTTCTGGAGCGATGCAGAGAGCCGTGAACCGGTCATCAAAGCCGTGCTCGAATCCATGGTGTCGCCGATATTGAAGCGGCTTTCGTCGGTAGATCGGGAAATAAAGCGGATATTACGTCCGTCGGAGTCCGACAAGACTGAACGGAATGCCGCCGGGCGGTTCAAGGAATTCGATTTCTTTTATTATCGGATAGATGATTATCCCGACGGCGAATGCCTGTTTGCCAAATGGGATTACAACGGTCTGGACGATTCGCGGAGTGTGGCAGGCATACAATATTTCGACAAAGCACGCAAGCGTTTCGTCATCCATGCCATGCTCCCGGGGCGTCCGCTTGAGAGCAAGTCATCGGATGGCGACAGTATAAGGCGGTGCGAATTGCAGAAGTGCAGGGGAGGATTGTTTGTCGACGGCATTCCATATACGTTTACAAGAGCCGACTGTGACGAGGCTGACACCGTGAGTTCCGGAAAGGCCAAGCCTGTATATCAGCGTGTCGACGATCTTAAAAACGAATTTGCAACGCTCCTGGACGAATGGCGTGCGATGGTAGATCACAATTGGAAGACACCGGTCAATATATTCCTTTCGTCGACCGATATGGCTTTGGTCAGGAAGAAAATAGCCGAGGCTGAACAATCGGTGACCGAAACAGAGATCAAACTGCAGAATCTTGCATCATTGCTGTGATGAGCGATACGGAACGCATAAATAACCGGATCGACACGTACTCCGAAGCATTCGATTTCTATATCGAGCGCAGGGAAATGCCTCCGGAGATCGCTGCTGATGATCAGCTTGGCGCATACATGCGTCAAGTGATCGACGAGAATCCTCATCTGGTCAGCGTCGATCCGCTTTGGGCGGAGGTGCTGAAAGAGAATCTTATGGATTTTTTTCAGGCGTTGCTGCAGCATTTCGCCATCGTCGAACAGCAGCTTGCTGCCGAACTCGCGATGATAAATCGATTCAGAAGTGCGTCGATCGAACAGAAGCGCCGGCAATGGTCGGGAGTGGTAGGGCATATAAAGCAACGGTATACCAAGTATGAGGTGAACATCGACGGATATTCACAACGCTTTGACGGCGAAAACAACGATGCAGTGTTCGCCGCGCTTACCTCCGACTGGGAATCGGCCTGTCGCAACCATGCGGAAGAGACCCGCAGGGAGATGCTCGCGCGCTCGAAACAGAACTGGGCACAGCGCTTCCGTGAGATCGGCGATCAGGACTATATCGAACGACGCAAGATTGAGGATATAGTCTATAAGTCGCCTGTGTTGAGCGAGATTGTAGACATCATAGGCCGCGCCCGTGATGCCGACGGCACAGTAGACAATCTCATGTATAGCTATCTCCCGAAGGGATTGTCGTCGAATGATGCGGGCGAAGGTATTTCTAAAATTTCGTTCGGTAATGATATAGAACGTGTCACCCCCTCTGAAACCCTCCTGCTGTCGACTCCCGACACCGAGCAGCTGTTTTATCAGTGCTATGCCTTGAGACAGCTTCAACAGTTTTCGGCACCATCGGCGGCGCCTCTAAAGACTCAGATCAACAACCCCTTGCCACGGCCTAAAAAGGGGCCGATAATTGTAGCGGTGGACACCAGCGGATCTATGTACGGGCGACCGGAGCAGATGGCCAAATCACTTTTGATACAGCTTGTCAGAATAGCCCGCGCCGAACATCGGAGTTGCTATCTGATCACATTTTCTGTGAGAATCCGCTCTATCGATCTCGGGCGTGGGGCCAACATGCGTGCCCTTACATCGTTTCTGCAACAAAGATTCACAGGCGGCAATGGCGAGGAAAAACTGCTGATCGAGGCACTGAGGCTGCTGGAATCGGATGACTATGGTATGGCGGACGTGCTGATCATATCCGACTTCATATTCAATCCGCCCGACCGAGCCAATACCGAGCGTGTAAGAAAGGCGCAGAGCAAAGGCACACGTTTCTACGGACTACAGATCAACTCCAACAGCAAAGCCTTCGATGCATTGCTCGACCGCAAATGGAAAGCATGAAACAGCCTGAATTCATCATCAATCCGTCGCTGAGGCTAAGGACTGCTCATATAAATGTGGCATGGCATCAGGTAGACGGTGGCATAATAGACCGCGAGGGCGAATATCTGTGTGCCTCGTGCCGATATATCGTCGACGGCCATACTGTCATGATCATCGTCGCCGATCTGCCGCAGATAGATATTATCTATTCCCCGTCGACAGACTTCAATGATACTGGCATTCAGGAATGGCTACGTGTCACGCTTCGCGACCATATTACTGCGCAGGCCGAAAAAGTGCTGCCCGAACGAGTCAGATACTGGCTCGAAAACAAAAGACTTGCCGGCGGTGGAGTCGTAATAAAGCGCTTGCCTAAAAATGTGCTCGGCCAATGCACTTACGACAATGTCATCTATCTCCCACCGATGCTCGTAATATTCCGAAGCGACTGGATTGACGGGGTGATACTTCACGAAATAGCTCATTTTCGTCACAAACATCATCGGAAACCATTCTGGGATCACCTGAGCGTTTTGCTCGGAGAGGATGCACGCCATAAGGATGCCAAGACAGATATCTGCCTTGCGCCATATTTCCCATACTATTGTTTTTTGATGAAATGACTGACTTCGCTATGTATGCTTCTGTAAATCAGGTTAATACGCACAATAAGGCATTTTGACAGCTGCATTACGCATAGAAAGTGAGATAAGCGCTTGCTTAATTCGCAAAAAAAAACTAACTTTGCACCCACAAAGTTCAACCGTCCATTTTATGGAGCGATGCTCGAGTGGTTGAAGAGGCACGCCTGGAAAGCGTGTAGTCGCCAAAAGCGGCTCGGGGGTTCGAATCCCCCTCGCTCCGCAAGTAAAAGCCTTGAAAATCAGATAAATGCAAGCTGATTTCCAAGGCTGTTTTTGCGTTTATACGCAAAGTTTAAGCATTAAAGTTTGTGAGCCGGAGGCGGAGTCGGCCGGAGCTATTTTACGCGGTCGGGATGTTTTGCAAGGAATTCTTTCCATGTGCGTGGTCCGGCTGCGGCTGCCGGACGCTGCGATTCGTAGAAGTGGCATAATGCCGCTCCGAGTGCGTCGGTGGAGTCGAGTTGTGGCAGCAGATTGGCTTCGGGTATGGCGAGGATGCGTCGCAGCATTTCTCTTACCTGTTCTTTAGATGCTGCTCCGTTGCCTGTGATAGCCATCTTTATTTTGCGTGGTTCATACTCAGTGATGGGGACATCGCGGCTCAGGGCTGCTGCCATGGCAACTCCCTGGGCGCGTCCGAGTTTGAGCATAGACTGCACGTTTTTCCCGAAAAAAGGTGCTTCGATAGCCATTTCATCGGGCAGGTATTGGTCGACAAGCGATAATATGCGGTCGTAAATACGTCGCAGCCGAAGGTAGTGGCTTTCGAATTTGTTCAGCTCAATGATACCAAGGGCTATCATGGCCGGTTTCTTTGACTTCACACCCAATATGCCGTAGCCCATGACATTCGTACCCGGATCCACTCCGATTATAATCCGATCCCACTCTTTAAGGCTGACAGGGCTGTCGCCGGGAGTCTTGACGGAATTCATATTTCGATCTGTTCCATTGGGGTTGTGAAATGCAGCAGGCGTTCCCGCCCTATTTCTTCAGCCAGCAGGCCTATGAGTGAATGGCCTATGGTGTTGATCCAGTCGTTTGCTGCCGATGCGTTTTCGGCACGAAGATGTAGCGCATACGCCTCGGCTGATGGATCGGGTGGCTCGCTCAGTCTCATAAGCATGGCGTCAGTAATCATTCCCGAGGCGAGTGCCTCGGGAATGTATGTCAGACGCAGCCATGACAGAAATCTGTCGGCGTGCTGCCGTTCTACATAAAATGTAGTATTAAAGATTGCTGCCGACAACACCTACCAATACAAGAAGGATATACAAAAGGCTGACTCCGAGTCCGATGAAGAACCCAAGCTTGGTCCATTTTCCGGCGTCGGCCGATGACTGCTGTGCGCCGGCATAGTTGCCGATGCGGAACTGGCTTTCGACTTGCGAGGCTTTGATGATGCCTACAATGCCAAACGGGAGACAGCAGAAAAGTGTCACAAGTATTGACTCAACGAGCCATGTTTTCGGGCATACCGCAGTTTCGGGCTGTTGAGGCGCGAAGGGAGTCTGTCCGCCGAATGGCGACTGGGGTTGTTGCTGGCAGTTGGTGAAGCCTCCGTTGGGAAGTGTCGACGGAGCCTGGGCACCTCCGAGAAGGTATGCGCTGAGTTCGGGCACCTGTCCGGCCTGAGTCCATTCGGTCATGCCTTCACACCATACGAGCGACGACGGGGTGATACCTCTCGAAGCGAGTTCTTCAGGAGTGAATGGTCCTTCCTGCTGTCCGTTGTTTGCGAGATAATATTTCATTGCTTTATATTATGTGGATTATTGAATATTTGTTTTTCAAGTTTACGCCGTCGGATGAAGCGCGGTATGAACTGCAGATGTCTCAATATGGCGAGCGGCAACCCATAATAGCATGTCATGATGTGGAATCGTTCTATAAGCGAGGCGCGCCGATTAGCCGTAGTCGTACCCTCGGCAAGATAGTCGACCAATGTGCGGTCGACATACACGTTGTGGCGTGAGTGTTGCAGGCATCGGATACACCAGTCGTAATCAGCCGAAAAGCGATATGATGTGTTGAACGGGGAAGCTATCCTGGCAAGCACGACAAACGCCTGATGGCAGACAAGCATGCCCTTGGAGAAACTTGACAGTGTCAATTGAGGTGGGGCGGTGAGATGTCGTCCGGCAAGCCTGTTGCCGTCTTTGTCGACGATGTCGGTCTGTCCGTAGACGATACCGGGTAGGTTGTTGCTCTCGATGGCTCTGCTGAGCACTGAGAGTGTGTCGGTGTCATGAAAGGCGTCGCCGGCATTGAGGAATATCAGATATTCTCCGACGGCACGGTCGAGTCCTTTGTTCATGGCGTCGTATATGCCGCTGTCGGGTTCGCTGATGATGGTCACATTGATGTCGTCATACCGTCCGGTTATCTCCGCGGCCTTTTTGGGAGTGCCATCCTTTGAGGCTCCGTCGATAATGAGATACTCAAAGTCGCGGAAGTCCTGCTCCATGACAGAACGCACGGTGCGTTCTATATCGCCTACGGCGTTATAGCTAACTGTGATGATTGAAAATATAGTGCTGCGACCAGACATAGTGTCGGTTATTTTACCATGATTTTACGCGCCCAATGCGAGCACTTCACAATGTACACACCGCGTTGCAACTCAAGCTGCGCCGAATCTCCGGCCTTAATCTCCAGTCGCTTGATCAGCTGACCTGTGATGCCATAAATATGAAACGTTTCAGACTTCCCGGTTGCAGCTTTCAGTGTCAGCATGCCTTCGCCGACCATGATATCAGGCATACTGACGCGTGCGGCCATGGACTCCCTTCCGTCGGCCGATAAGCCATCGGGCATAGCGGCTGACAGCGGAGCCGTCATGGCCGCCATGATAAGAAAGGCTATTATGGCACGGTGTCTCATACAGTTGATCTTCTGATATATCACTGCTCGCAGGGAGGGGTCACATGTGGGCATAGATCTCGTTTAAGTCTTGTCGTGAATGTGACATGGCGGGCAGGGTCATGAACTGAAACGCTATATCGTTGATTTGGCAAAAATACTAATTCGCGATGAATGTACAAAATATTCGACACCTAATTTCAGTCTATATTTTGCAAATTGCCTAATAATTCGTAATTTTGCCACCCGATTTAATCCTATTTCAGAAAGATAATGGAACAACCAGCAGTGGCACTTGACCTGCTTATAGAGACCAGTTGGGAAGTCTGCAACAAGATAGGAGGCATATACACCGTGCTCTCTACCAAAGCGGACACACTCCATGAACTATATAAAGACAAGGTGATATTCATCGGCCCGGATGTGTGGTCGGAGCAGAATCCCTCGCCATATTTCATAGAAAATCCGTCGGTACTGAAAGGGTGGGCTTCGACAGTGTCGTTGCCTCACGGCATCAAGGTGCGCACCGGACGCTGGGACGTGCCGGGCAAACCAATCGTGATTCTTGTCAAGTTTGACACAATGTATGCGCTCAATGACACCCTCTTCGGAGAGATGTGGCAGCGGTTTGGAGTCGATTCGCTTCATGCTTACGGCGATTATGGAGAAGCGTGTGCGTTTTCTCACGCAGCGGGCATTGTCATCGAGTCGTTATGCTCCTATTACAAGGTCGGACCACGATCGCATAAAAATGTCATAGCCCACTTCGACGAGTGGACAACCGGCATGGGGCTTCTATATGTGAAGTGGAAACTCCCTCAGGTGGCCACCGTATTCACCACTCATGCCACAAGCATAGGCCGAAGCATCTGTGGCAACGGCAAGCCGCTCTACGGACAGCTTCAGAACTATAACGGCGACCAGATGGCCCGGGAACTCAATATGGAAGCCAAACATTCGTTGGAAAAAATAGCTGCTCATCAGGCCGATTGCTTCACAACGGTGAGCGAGATCACGGCCATAGAGTGTGAGCAGCTTCTCGATCTGCGCCCGCAGGTTGTCACGCCCAACGGATTTGAGAAAAATTTTGTGCCGCCGCGTAGCCGCTTCAAGAAGGAGCGCCAGTCGGCACGCAAACTGATGCTTGAGGCCGCGTCGGCACTTGTGGGCCGCACACTGCCTGAACATACGATGATTGTAGCCACATCCGGTCGATGCGAATACCGCAACAAGGGTATAGATATGTTCCTTGACGCGATAGCCGCGCTCGGGGTTCGCGCTCCCAGACGCGAGACTCTTGCGTTTGTCATGGTGCCGGCATGGTCTAAAGCGGCTCGTGAGGATCTTGTCAAAGCATTGGAGTCGGATCACGAAGGTTGGCATCGTCTGCCGGATCCGGTGATGACCCATACGCTCAACAATCCCGACAGCGATCCGATCATCAACCGCATCCATGCCATAGGTTTTACGAATTCGGCCGACAGCCACGTCAATGTGATATACGTACCATGTTATCTCAATGGCACCGACGGTATATTCAACGCCGAGTACTATGACCTGCTCATCGGCATGGACGCCACCGTGTTCCCGTCGTATTATGAACCCTGGGGGTACACTCCGCTTGAGAGTATCGCGTTCGGTGTTCCGACTGTAACGACTTCACTCTCCGGATTCGGACAGTGGATATTGTCGACTACCGACAATCAGTTGTATTCATGTGGAGTCAATGTCATAGGCCGTGGCGACTACAACTATTCCGAGGTAGTCGACAATATAGCGCGCACCCTTGCAGATCTCAACGAATGCGATGAAGAGGAGACCGCTAAAATATCATCGGCGGCCATGCACACCTCCTCGCGCGCGGCCTGGAGCTATTTTGTAGCATATTATATCGATGCCTTCGAAGTGGCTCTTGCCAACCGCAACACCAACCGTAAATAAAACAGAAATATAAATCACAATTTTATCAACATAATGAAAATACAGGTAAGCAACTCCAATGCCCCCGTCTGGCATGAGGCTACTGTAAGCGCAGATCTCCCTGCAAAGCTCAAGCCTCTTGAAGTCATTGCGAAAAACCTTTGGTGGGTTTGGAACAGCGATGCTAAGAACCTTTTCCGCGACATCAATCCCGACATGTGGAGAGCCACAGGTGAGAACCCCGTAATGCTCCTGCAGCGTCTTTCATCCGAACGTCTTGAAGAGATGCTCAAAGACTCCGAGATGATGGGTCGCATAGAGAGCGTCTACAAAAGTTTCAACGACTACATGGCGACTCCCATGCGGTCAGACATACCCTCGGTATCATATTTCTCGATGGAATATGGTCTGTGCAACTGTCTGAAGATCTATTCCGGCGGTCTTGGTGTTCTTGCCGGCGACTATATAAAGGAAGCTTCCGACAGTCGCGTTGACATGACAGCCGTCGGCTTCCTTTACCGTTACGGATATTTCACCCAGACTCTGTCGGTCGATGGCCAGCAGATAGCAAACTACGAGCCTCAGAACTTCAACCAACTCCCCATCGAGCAGGTGACCGACGAGGATGGCAAGCCCGTAATACTTGAGGTGCCATATCCCGGACGCATCGTCTACTCGCACATCTGGCGTGTGAACGTAGGCCGCATGAAGCTCTACCTCATGGATACGGATTTCGACCTCAACAGCGAATATGACCGCTCGATCACCCACCAGCTTTACGGTGGCGACTGGGAGAACCGTATAAAACAGGAATATCTGCTTGGCATAGGCGGCATGTTGATGCTGAAGAAGCTCGGCATCAACTCCGATCTCTACCACTGCAACGAAGGCCATGCGGCTCTTCTCAATCTGCAGCGCCTGGTGGACTATGTTCAGGAAAAGGGACTTAACTTCAATACCGCACTGGAAATCGTGCGCTCGACTTCGCTCTACACAGTCCACACTCCCGTTCCCGCCGGTCATGACTATTTCGACGAAGGTCTCTTCGGCAAATATATGGGTGAATTCCCTGCGCGTCTTGGTATTTCGTGGGCGGATCTCATGAACATGGGTCGTGAGAATCCCGACACCAACGAACGCTTCTCCATGAGTGTGTTTGCTCTCAACACCTGCCAGGAGGCCAATGGTGTAAGCTGGCTTCACGGCGAAGTGTCGAAGAAGATGTTTGCAGGTATCTGGAAAGGCTATTCGTGGGAGGAGAGCCATGTCGGATACGTCACCAACGGTGTGCACATGCCTACATGGGCAGCTTCGGAATGGAAGTCGTTCTATGCCGAGCGTCTTGGAGAGCAAGTATTTGCCAACCAGAGCGATCCCAAGGCATGGGAGGGGATCTTCAATGTCAGCGATGAAGACATCTGGAATCTCCGCATGCGCATGAAGAACAAATTCATCAACTTCGTAAAGCGCGATTTCAAAGCCAAATGGCTCGCCAACCAGGGTGATCCGTCGGCTGTGATGAGCATCGTGGACAAGATCAATCCGGATGCCCTCATCATCGGTTTCGCGCGTCGCTTCGCCACTTACAAGCGCGCTCATCTGCTCTTTACTGATCTCGACCGTCTGGCCAAGATCGTCAACAACGAGCGCTTCCCTGTACAGTTTGTATTCTCCGGCAAGGCGCATCCTGCCGACGGAGCCGGTCAGGGTCTTATCAAGCGCATTCTGGAGATCTCGCGCATGCCGCAGTTCCTCGGCAAGATCATATTCCTTGAGGACTACAACATGATTGTGGCCAAGCGCCTTGTTACCGGCGTGGATATCTGGCTCAACACTCCGACCCGTCCGCTGGAGGCATCCGGCACATCGGGCGAGAAAGCCGAGATGAACGGCGTGCTCAACTTCTCTGTGCTCGACGGATGGTGGTATGAGGGTTACAAGTTCGATGAAAAGGCCGGATGGGCTCTCACGGACCGCCGCACTTTCACCGATCAGGCCCAGCAGGACAAGCTCGACGCTGCGACCATCTATTCGATGCTTGAGAACGAGATCGTGCCTCTCTACTTCGAAAAAAACTCAAAGGGTTACTCGCCCAAGTGGATCCAGTATATCAAGGGTTCGATCGGACATATCGCGCCCCACTTCACCATGACCCGCATGATCAACGATTATATCGATCGGTTCTACAATCCCGAGAAGAAGCGTTCGACAGCTCTCAAGGCTGACGACTTCAAGCTTGCCAAGGAGATTGTGGCATGGAAGGAGAGTGTGGTCGAGAAGTGGAACGGCATCAATGTCGTATCGCTCGATATCAAGGAGGCCAACCCCAATCTCACCGGAGAGAAGCTCGACGTCACTGCTGTGATCGACACAAATGGCATCGGCAAGGATCTTGGTCTGGAATACGTGTCGTATCGCGTAGAAGACGGTGTGGAACACCTCTATGAGACAAAGCAGTTCAAGGTGACAAAGACCGATGGCAACGTTCTGACATACCATCTCGACGAGAAAGTTCGCGATACAGGCGTATTCCGTTATGGATTCCGTCTATATCCGATCAATCCCAATCTCGCACATCGTCAGGATTTCGCGTTCGTACGCTGGATCTGATGAGACCTTGAAGCTACGACAGCAGCTTCAGAGAAAGCAAATCGCCGGTCGGCCTTCAGGGAATACAAACCTGGTGGCCGACCGGATCTGTTTATGTCATGATGTCGGCCTGTATTGCACGAATATGATGTCGCAGGCTAATCATTTCAAACAAAAATCGAATGTTTGTGGTCGGAGGGCGAATTTTTTAGTAATTTTGCTAATAATTATCACGGAACTCACAAAATGGGATTTTTCGATCTATTTTCAAAGAACAACAAAAAGGAAACGCTCGACAAGGGGCTTGAACGCACCAAACAGGGCGTTTTCTCCAAAATAGCCAGGGCTATAGCCGGCAAGAAGAATATCGATGATGATTTTCTCGACGAACTTGAAGAGATCTTTGTAACTTCGGATGTAGGAGTAGACACGACGCTACGAATCATAGAACGGTTGCAGGCACGTGTGAAGCGTGACGGATATGTGGGTACATCCGAACTCAACCGGCTGCTTTGCGAGGAGATCGAGGCTCTGCTTGCCGATAAGCCTGACAACGCCTCGTCGGACGACTTCCGCCTTCCGGCATCCGGCTCCAGGCCGTATGTAATCATGGTGGTGGGAGTGAACGGCGCCGGCAAGACAACAACGATCGGTAAGCTCGCTGCACAATACAAAGCGGCAGGATACAATGTGATGCTCGGCGCGGCTGACACGTTCCGTGCTGCCGCGGTGGAGCAGCTTGAAGAGTGGGCCAAGAGGGCTGAAGTGCCTATCGTGAAACAAAAGATCGGGGCTGATCCCGCTTCGGTGGCATACGATACTTTGCAAAGTGCCAAAGCCCGTGGTGACATAGATGTGGTGATCATCGACACGGCCGGACGTCTGCACAACAAGAAAGCTCTGATGGACGAGCTGACCAAGATACGCAATGTGATGCGTAAGATTGTCGACACAGCTCCCGACGAAGTGCTCCTTGTTCTGGACGGTAGCACGGGACAGAACGCATACGAGCAAGCCCGTCGCTTTGCCGAGGCCACCGATGTGACCGGCTTGGTAGTGACCAAGCTCGACGGCACGGCCAAAGGGGGAGTGGTCATCGGCATATCCGAGAGCATGCAGATCCCTGTAAGATATATCGGGCTGGGTGAGGGCATCGCCGATCTTCAGGTGTTTCACAAGAAAGAATTCGTTCAATCCTTATTCGGATCCAAATGATGAAACCGCAGCGCGTGTGTCTTTACACTCTCGGGTGTTCGAAAAATCTGGTTGATTCGGAGCGCGTGTTGAAACGTCTGGAGGATGCTGGTTTCGAGGCTGTGCACGAACCGTCGTCGACATTGCGTGGAGATATAGTTATAATCAATACTTGTGGATTTATCGGCGATGCGAAAGAAGAGTCGGTCAATACGATACTTGATTTTGCGGCGATGCGTACCGACGGACGCGTGTCATGCCTTTATGTGATGGGGTGTCTTTCGCAACGCTATAGAGAGGAACTTGCCGCGGAAATCCCTGAGGTGGACCGCTGGTATGGCAAGACTGACTGGGACACGATTGTGAGCGATCTGTCGGCCCGCAATGCATTGCAGACACCAGTATTTGACCGCAAGCTCACGACTCCGCCACATCATGCATATCTGAAAATATCCGAAGGCTGCAACCGTTTCTGTGCATTCTGCGCCATACCGCTGATCACCGGGCGTCACCGTTCACGTCAGGTCGGTGAGATAGAGCAGGAAGTAAGGATGCTTGTCGGACGCGGTGTCAGGGAATTCAATGTCATCGCTCAGGATCTGTCGGCATATGGCACAGATCTTGAAGGCTCCCACAGCAGACTGGCCGAGCTGATATCGCGGCTGTCGGATATCAAGGGAGTGGACTGGATCAGACTTCATTATGCTTATCCGGCGGATTTCCCTATGGACGTGCTTGACGTAATGGCACAGCGGCCCAATGTGTGCAATTATCTTGACATCGCCTTGCAGCACATATCAGACCCGATGCTCAAGGCTATGCGTCGCCACATAACCCGCAGCCAGACAATAGAGCTGCTTGACGAGATACGCAGGCGAGTTCCGGGCATACATCTGCGCACCACTCTCATGACCGGTTTCCCAGGAGAGACTGAAGAGCATTTTGAAGAGCTGATGGAGTTTGTAGCACAACAGCGGTTTGAGCGTATGGGTGCTTTCGCATACTGCGAGGAAGAGGGCACTTACTCAGCCCTAAACTATACCGACAACGTGGACCCGGAGGTCAAGCAGCGGCGCCTCGACCGTCTGATGTCATTGCAGGAGCGTATCTCGCAGGAGATACAGAACGAAAAGGTCGGGAAGGATCTTCGTGTGATGATTGACCGTGAGGAAGCCGAATACTTTGTAGGCCGCACTGAATGGGATTCGCCTGAAGTAGACCCCGAAGTTCTTGTCGAGAAGCATCCTTCTCTGCGTCAGGGTGAATTTTCCATGGTGAAGATCACTGAAGCACTACCGCACGAACTCATGGCAAAGGTGATATGATCATATCGGAAGAACATATAAAGGCGGCCTCCGTTTGTGTCGACCGCCGGATTCCTTTTGCTTTAGTCATACCGCCAGGCGCTATGAAGTCGATACTGTTCGCGTCGCTCTCGGATGGAGAATCCGCGCTTGAGCACGGCGGGAAGCGATTCAAACCGGGTTTTTTCGCGTCTTTTTTCGGCGATTCACCGTCGGAAGCTGTCTACATACCTGCTGAACTGACTGCCGGTCAGTTGCTCGACAGTGATTTTATAAAGACTTGCGGCGATATGCCTGAAGCTGAAACTGTAGCAGTGGATCGTTCGACAGATTTCATGAAATACTGCAGCTCGCTCAGAGAACTCACAGCCACACTGAAGAAGAACCACGGGAAGACCGTAATATCGCGGCTTATAGCTGTCGATTCGACTATAGATCCGATCGACGCATTCCGACGCTATGTCGACACTGCTCCAGGCGGCACATACCGATTTGTTTTCTATACTCCGGCCACCGGCCTGTGGATAGGGGCAAGCCCGGAACTGTTGCTCAGCCACAAATATGGTTCGGGTGTATTCTCAACAATATCACTTGCCGGTACACGCAAGCCATCGGATGATATGTGGGATACAAAAAACCGTGTGGAACATGATTATGTGACCGATTTTATCGATTTTCATTTCCGTAATCATAATCTTGAAACGGATATAGAACCTTATTCAGCGGTAGCATTCGGCAACATCGAGCATCTATGTGAGGTCATTTCCGGCAGGGGTGAGACAGACCCCATCAGTCTGCTCGATGATCTTAATCCTACCCCAGCACTGTGCGGTTTTCCTGTCGATCAGGCATTCGGCAACATTCTCAGCTATGAGATGCATGACCGGAAATGCTATGGAGGCATGGTTGGATTGGCCGATGACGACGGCTTTGCAGCCTACGTGGATCTGCGTAGCTGTCTGGTCACGCCATGCAAAAATGACACTTATCGCTATAATATCTACGCCGGTGGCGGCATTACCGAAGCATCCGATCCGCTCGACGAATGGAACGAAGCGGCAGCCAAGGCCAGAATGCTTTACCGGTCTGTGACTGATACGGATGCCGATGAGTCATCGGACGGCCTGTCGTTTACCGGTTATGATGAAGCTTATTCGCATACAGTAAGATGAGTCGCAGACCTAATGATAGCGCGCAGTGGCGCACAGCATTCGCAGTCATAACGGCTGTGGCGATAGTTGCTTTTGTATCGGTGCTGCCTCTGCGCAAACTCACCGACGGATTGATCGATGATTATAATCTGTTAGCTGATGTATCTGCTGTGATTGAATCACAAGAGCAATCCGATACTATCGACGTATTGCAAGACGAGGCTATCGATCCGCTGCTTCGGAAGGCGATAGCCGAAAGCCGTGATGCGGCGACAAACAAAACTGTTGCCGCCCGGGTTGATTCCGCTTTTGCAGCCATGACACTGCATACGACCGATTCGGCCGCTATGACGAAGCCGGATGCACAGGATACAGTGGTCAGCCTGCCGGATGCACAGCCTGCATTGCGCGATGAGAACGGCATTGTGGCCATAGAGGACTACACACCTTCAAAAAGCGGCCTGTCGGCTATGAAATCAGCTTTGATGTCGGGCCGTATGGTCAGAATAGCCGTAGTAGGCGACAGCTACATTGAGGGCGACATATTCACGCAGGATCTCCGGGAGAAACTACAGAGTCGCTTCGGAGGCAGCGGAGTCGGCTACGTCAGCATGCACACAGATTTTCCGGGATTCCGACGCTCGGTGCATCAGGGTGGATCAGGATGGAACGCTCACAAGCATGGCGAAAAGGGGACATTGAACGCATTCGTAGGGCTTTCACAGCACTATTTCACCCCCAAAGATGGTGCGAGAGCCTTATCGACATACAAGGGCGACAAAAAAATCAAACATGTGGATCAATGGGAGATCAGCCGATTTCTGTTTGTCGCCCCTGACGGTGCGACAGTGACCATGACCGATAGCGACGGAGAGAACCATACGTCAACATTCGCGCCGTCGTCATCCGTGCAGTCAATGGTAATAAACAAAATCACTGGTTCGATATCACTCTCTACCTCAACATCATCGATCAAGGCTCTGGGGGTATGGCTTGAGTCGTCGTCGGGAGTGTCGGTCGAATGCATGTCGACCAGAGGATTCTCCGGTCTGTCGTTAAGCAGCCTGAATTATGATCTGTGCCGACAGATGGACGAAAAGCTCGGATATGACATGATCATACTGGAATTCGGGCTGAATGCCATGTCGGCATCGCAAAAGAACTATTCGGTGTACTCGCGTGAAATGATCAAGGTGATACGTCATCTGCGCGAGTGCTTTCCCTCGGCTTCGATCATACTGATGGGAGTGGGCGACCGCGGACAGAAACGTGGCGGAGAGCTGCATTCGATGTCGACAGTAGGCAATATGGTGTCGGCACAGCGTGATGCAGCCCGTGAAGCCGGATGTCTTTTCTGGGATATCAGAGAAGCCCAGGGTGGTAATGACGCCGTAGTGGAATGGAGCCGGAAAGGATTGATTGGCAAGGATTACACACACATGTCGCATAAAGGAGGCAAAGTTCTGGCCGAGGAATTTTACAATGCCTTGATGATGCAATTGCAATGAAACACACACACACAACAATAACTGTAGCAACCACGCTGCTGATGATGTCGTCGGCACCGGTCATGCGCTCTGAACAATGCGTGGCCGTGACTGCCGATAATGACAGCATCTTGGAGGATTTTATTGATGACCAAGCTGATATGCGTCAGAATCCTGTAATAGAGAGCGAGCTGATCGAGCTGCCTTTTTCGGGTCATGTGCCGTCGTTTATCCGTCGCTCTAAAAACGCGATAAAAGACAATGGCGAGGACTTCTCGACTTTGTACAATAAACTTGCTTCTCCCGGAAGCAGGATAGATATACTTCACATCGGCGACAGTCATGTTCAGGCGGAGTTTTCCACTCAGGTGACACGCGATATGCTGCAGTTTGTCTATGGCGACGCCGGACGCGGCCTGGTGGCGCCGTTGAAACTTGCTTCGACCAATCCTCCGTCGGATTACAAGGTGGAGAGCACATCGTCATGGACAGCCACGCGTGCCATTAAGTCGGGAAGCGACGCCGACATGGGCTTTAACGGCCTTGCGTTGCGGCTTAGCGGAGCGACCGGCAATCTCACATTCGTCACCCGCGACGATGAGGACACGTTTGATCCGTTTGCCGAGATCACTCTCTTTGGAAAAGGCAAGATAGACGTTGTATCCGTGACGGATCAAGAAGGCAATTCCATACCATACGAATCTGTCTCAGAGAAAAACTGCGTCAGGATAACACTCGGAAGAAGTGTCAATGCCGCGACTGTACGTTTTTCGGCCACAGGAGGTTATGTTTATTATGGCTCGTATCTGTCTGGGTTGCGTCCTGGTTTGACCTACAGTGTGATAGGCAACAATGGGGCGACATTCTCGACGTATAATTCAATTGGCTCTTTTTCATCGGGCATATCATGTCTGGCTCCGGATCTTGTCATAGTGGCACTTGGTACCAACGAGGCCTTCGGCCGTCTTGACAGAGCCGCGCTTCGGTCGTCGCTACAGTCAATGGCCAACAATATACGCCGAGGGTCGCCTAAGGTGCCTATAATACTTGTTACACCGATGGAATGCCAGCGGCGCAGTTATGTCCGTCGCAAAGGACGCCGTCGCCGGGCGGCATCATACTCGGTCAATGCCAATGTAGCGGCATACCGTAACGAGATACTGGATTTCGGACGCAAACACAATATTGCAGTCTATGACCTTTATGATGTGGCCGGAGGAGAGGGTGCATCATCAAGATGGCTCGATGCCGGATTGATGGGAAAGGATCGCGTGCATCTGACCGCGTCGGGTTACCGACTGCAGGGAATGCTCCTTTATGAGGCTCTTATGAATCTTTTTGAACCAAAACAGTAGTTTACAAATATGTCGATCGACTTCCCGAATATACCTGATATAGACTGGCAGTTGCCTGATGTCGACCCTGAACGGATGGCGGATGTACTGCAGTATGACGCAGCCAATCCCTTGCTGTTCAATACCGGTCTGTTCATGCTTCTCTTCGCAGCCTTTATAGGCGTATATGCGCTGTTAAGCCGCTTCAAATACCTGAAGATGGTATTTGTCATACTGTTCTCTCTGTATTTTTATTATAAGTCATCGGCTGAATGCTGTTTCATCCTTTTAGGCGTCTGTGTGTCGGACTATCTGCTCGGCATAGGACTCGGTGCGGCTAAAAGAATATGGCTCAGAAAAGCGGTTGTGTTGATCAATGTGCTGATCAATCTCGGTATGCTTGCCTACTTCAAGTATTTCAATCTGCTGGCACAGACTGTGGCCGAATTTGCCGACAAAGAATTCGACGCGCTGGATATAATACTTCCTGCGGGCATATCGTTTTTCACGTTCCGGTCGATAAGCTATATAGTTGACATCTACCGTCGTCAGATTGAGCCGTGTCGCGATTTTCTGGCATACACGTTTTATCTGACCTTTTTCCCTCCGCTTTTGGCCGGTCCGGTGGTGAGGGCCAAGGATATGCTGCCTCAGGTGCATGCAAATCCAAGAGCCACACGCGCCATGATGGCCGAAGGATTGTTTCTTATTATCTGCGGTCTGGTGAAGAAGGTGGTTGTGGCAGATTATCTGAGTCAGAATTTTGTAGACCGTGTGTTTGACAGTCCGGCATTGTTCAGCGGCTTTGAAAATATGCTTGCCGTGTATGGTTTTTCAATCCAGCTATATTGCGATTTCTCAGGCTATAGCGACATGGCCATAGGTATAGCGTTGCTTCTCGGATATAATTTTCTCGACAACTTCCGTTCGCCGTTCAAATCGCAGAATCCTTCGGAATTCTGGCGCAGATGGCATATTTCGCTTTCTTCGTGGCTTCGCGACTATCTTTACATACCTCTTGGAGGCAACAGGTGTTCACGATTCAGAAAAAATGCCAATCTCATGACCACTATGGTGCTTGGAGGTCTGTGGCATGGCGCGTCGTGGATGTATATGATATGGGGTGGTCTTCATGGCTCGTTTCTGATCGTCCACAAGGAGATCAAGAGAGCGTTGCCGCCATGTCGGCCCACTTGGTGGCGAAGGGTGTTCAATGTGTTCATCACATTTAATCTGATCGCTTTCGCGTTCATGTTTTTCCGCGCCCGTTCAATGGAGTCGGTAGAGCAGATGCTGGGACAGATTTTCGGCGATTTCCATCTGTCGGTGGCTCCGGCGTTTGTCAGCGGCTATCTGGCGATAGTGCTTGTGATGGCGGGCGCTTTTCTGATGCATTTCGCTCCGGAGAACTGGACCCGCGGGCTCAAAGGATTGTATACACGTATGCCGCTGATCATTCAGACGGTGGTGCTGGCAATTGTGATCCTGATTATCATACAGGTGAGAGGATCAGACATCGTACCGTTTGTATATCTCCAGTACTGATCGTCTCAGAAATCAGACTGCCATTCGACAATCCGGCCGGGCATCGAGCGCTTCACATCGACAAGCCGCTGGTTGGATGATCCGCGGAAGAGCAGCGACCGGTCATGGAGGCGTTCTATAAACGGCCCGTCGACAAGCACGTCGATGTAGTCCAGGAGTTCTCTTGACACCTTCACGGCCATCAACTCCTCATAGCGGAATCCCGTATAAAGCCATATATTCCTCCCTTTGCGTTTCAGTTCGCGACAGAGGGGCATGATTTCCGCTGCCTGATAAACCGGGTCGCCTCCTGTCAGTGTGACGTCGGCGTCAGCTTCTTCAGTTATTTCTATCAACTGATCGGCCGACATCTCTTTGCCGGCATCCATAGGCCATGATTGAGGATTGTGACATCCGGGGCATTCGTGAAGGCATCCGGCAAAATAGATGGCGGTCCGGAGTCCCGGACCGTCCACCGATGTGCCTTCTATGATGTCGAGTATTCTCATTTGTGTACCACGCGATCGTTGAGTTCGGCAAGCTTGGCGTTGTTCCACCGGTCGGTAGTGCCGACGAGGTATCCGGTGATTCGCTGCAGCTTGTCGATATTTTTGCTTCCGCATTTAGGACATGTTTCGAGTCCGTCGTGCGCATCCTCGTAACCGCACTCCATGCAGCGGTTGCGGTTGTGATTGACAGAGCAGTAGCCGATGTTGTTACGGTCCATGAGATCGACAATGTCGGCAATAGCCTGCGGATTGTGTGTGGCATCGCCGTCGATCTCCACATAAAATATATGGCCACCGCCTGTCAGTTCATGATACGGAGCCTCTATTTTGGCCTTGTGGCTCGGGGAGCATTTGTAGTAGACCGGCACATGATTTGAGTTGGTGTAATATATCTTGTCGGTCACTCCGGGGATCACGCCGAAGCTTTTGCGGTCTTTGGAAGTGAATTTGCCTGAAAGGCCTTCGGCCGGTGTGGCCAGTACAGAGAAATTGTGCTGATATTTTTCAGAGAACTCGTTGGCACGGCTGCGCATGTGGCTTACGATACGCAATCCGAGAGCCTGAGCCTCCTCGCTTTCGCCATGGTGCGCACCGACAAGCGCCACCAGACATTCGGCGAGTCCGATAAATCCTATACCGAGAGTGCCCTGATTGATGACACTTTCTATGGTCTGGCCGGGTGTCATCTTATCACTGCCGTTCCACAGACGCGACATGAGCAGGGGGAACTGCTTGGCAAGAGCGGTCTTTTGAAAATCGAACCTGTCGCAAAGCTGACGGGCCGTGATGTCGAGCACATCGTCGAGCTTCTCCATGAAACGGCGGATGCGTTCTTCTTTATCCTGGATCATCATGCATTCGATGGCGATGCGGACTATATTGATTGTGGAGAAGCTGAGATTGCCACGTCCGATGGATGTCTTCTCGCCATAGCGGTTTTCGAACACACGTGTGCGACATCCCATGGTGGCTACTTCATATCTGTAACGTTCGGGATCATTGGCGTCCCATTTCTCGTGTTGGTTATAAGTGGCGTCGAGATTGACAAAGTTGGGGAAGAACCTCCTTGCCGTGACTTTACATGCAAGTTTGTAAAGGTCGTAGTTGCGATCGCCGGGCAGATAGCTTACTCCACGCTTTTTCTTCCATATCTGTATGGGGAAGATGGCGGTGGCTCCATTGCCTACGCCCTCGTAAGTGGATGTAAGCAGTTCGCGTATCACGCATCGTCCTTCGGCCGAAGTGTCGGTGCCATAGTTGATGGAGCTGAACACTACCTGATTGCCGCCGCGGGAGTGTATCGTGTTCATATTGTGAATGAATGCCTCCATAGCCTGATGAACACGCTCTACAGTGCGGTTGACTGCATGCTGCTTCATCCGCTCATCTCCTTCAAGACCATCGAGCGGTTGCGAGATGAAATCGGCGACTTCGGAGTCATACAGATGGCTGAGATCGGTGCCTGTGAGGTTTTCAAGTGTTTTCAGTTCCTCAATGAATGAATTGCGCACGTAGGGAGCAAGATAGAAATCAAATGCCGGAATAGCCTGACCGCCATGCATTTCGTTCTGTGCTGTTTCCAACGATATACATGCTATGATGCTGGCTGTTTCGATGCGTTTGGCCGGACGTGACTCGCCATGACCGGCGCAGAAACCGTATTTAAGTATGCGGTCAAGAGGATGCTGTACACAGGTGAGGCTCTTTGTCGGATAATAATCTTTGTCGTGGATGTGGAGATAACCGTTTTTCACGGCTTCTCTTGCTTCCTGCGAAAGAAGATAATCGTCGACAAACGGCTTTGTCGTTTCGCTTGCGAACTTCATCATCATTCCGGCAGGGGAGTCGGTGTTCATGTTGGCATTCTCGCGCGTGATGTCATTGTTCTTGGCTTCGATGATCTCAAGGAACATATCGCGTGTCTTGGCACGGCGTGCGATGCTACGCTGATCGCGGTAGGCGATATAACGCTTGGCCACTTCCTTGCGCGGGCTTTTCATCAGTTCTATCTCCACGCGATCCTGAATCTCCTCTACGGTCATGCGCTCTTTTCCGGTCACGCCTATACGATCGACAATCTTATGGATCAGAGCCTCGTCCTCTCCCATTTCGGTCTGAAGCATGGCCTTGCGTATGGCTGCCATTATTTTTTCTTCGTTATATCCCACGACGCGGCCGTCGCGCTTTACCACGATCTGTATCATTTTATCGGATTGTTTTTAGTTTTCCATTTGATGTTGCAAAAGTATTTATTCTTACAAGAACAGACAATTTTTCTCGACTAAAGTTTTCTACAACTTTTTCGTTTTGGATAACTTTTGAACGTGTTAAATTCTTCAAAACGCTACAACATAGGTGTTTATATTTCCGTTTTGGATAACTTTCAACTCCGGTGGTTAAATAAAAGTTTACATACGGATGCATCATCACATAAAACCTACAGTACTATGACGGTAAATTTTGTCGTAGTATCAGACCTTAAATATGTGTGGAATGTCATCATTAGCATTTGTTCTAAAGCACTACGACAAGTAATAGGTCGAATGTCGTCAAAATTTAGTAATTTTGCTGAACCAAATCCGAAAAAAAGATGGCTGAAAACACCGATAAATGGATATGCCGCGAGTTGATATCGATGCTGAAGAAATACGGCGTCAATGTAATCGTAGCGTCACCCGGATCGCGAAATGCGCCGCTGTTGGTCGCTGCAGCGAGAGAAAACGCCATAGAGGTGATACCTGTGGCCGACGAACGATCCGCAGCCTTCATTGCACTCGGATATGCGGCGGTGTCGGACGCACCGGTTGCAATCATATGCACATCGGGGACAGCCGTACTGAATTACGGGCCGGCCGTTGCCGAGGCTTTTTACAGGGCGTTGCCACTGATAGTGATATCGGCCGACCGCCCATATGAATGGATCGACCAGGATGACTCGCAGACCATACGCCAGCCAGGCACATTCGCCAACTTCACCAAGGGAAGCTATGATCTCAACGAATCAGTCACAGATGCCGATAAATGGTATGCCAACCGCATGATCAACGACGCCATGACCCTTGCCTTAAGTGGCCGAAAGGGTCCTGTCCATATCAATGTCAGACTTGACTGTCCTTTGGGAAGACAATCTGACAGCCGACACCCACAGCCAAGAAAAATAGCTACACTACGGCCAAGGGAGGATCTCACAGTCGGCGACGCACGAGTATATGGCCGCCAACTGGCATCACCGCGGAAAGTCATGATAATAGCCGGATTCATGACGCCAGACAGCCGTCTGAACCAGGCATTGGGACGGCTTGCACGGTTGCCGAATTTCGTGGTCATGACCGAGACCATCGCCAATATGCACAATCCGGCGTTCATAAGCCGCATCGATACCACGTTGAGCCAGATGACCGATGATGACCGACACACGCTCAAGCCTGACGTCGTGATCACTCTCGGAGGGGCATTGGTGAGCCGCCATATCAAGGACTACATAAGATCAATCGACAACGCCGAACATTGGAGCGTCGGCCATACACATACGACAGTAGACTGTTTCCGACATCTTTCACTACGCATCGAGATGCGCCCTGAAGTGTTCTTTCCACAACTGGCATCGGCTATGCAGCCTCATCAGGCCTCCTGCGATTACAGCCGACGCTGGGAACTGCTTGCGCGCAAAGCCGAGGCAACCCATCAGGCTTACGTCGGTTCAGCACCATGGAGCGACATGCGGGCATTCTCCGTTTTCATGCCGATGATTCCACGCAATGCCAATCTACAACTGTCAAACGGCACAGCGGTCAGATATGCACAGTTGTTTGCCACGCGCGACTATCACCGCTGTGACTGCAACCGCGGGGTCAGCGGCATAGACGGCTGCACCTCGACCGCAATAGGCGCTGCCATGGCATATCCGGGCATAACAGTGCTGGTCACCGGCGACATGTCGGCTCAATATGACGTCGGCGCACTTGCATACGCCTCGCTCGCTCCGCGGCTTCGCATCATTGTGATGCGCAATGGCGGGGGTGCCATTTTCAGATTTGTGGAATCGACATGTTATCTGGACGAGCTTGAGAAGTATTTTGCTCATCCCCGACAGTTTCCGGCCCGACAGATTGCCGAAGCTTACGGTCTTGATTATTTCGAGGCCGCCGATGAACAATCGTTACGTGGCGTGTTCCGTCAATTTCTGTCGGCGCCGCGAGCCGCACTGCTTGCTGTCGATACGCCGGCAGAAGAGAGCGCACGCATACTGCGGAATTACTTCAACCGTAAATCGGAATATATAAATCATAAACAAACAGACATATGAGAAACTGGACAACCATCAAACAATACGAGGATATTCTTTTCGAACGATTAGGCGGCATAGCAAAAATCACCATAAACAGGCCGAAAGTGTACAATGCCTTCCGTCCGCAGACCAACATGGAGATGCTCGACGCCATGGCCTACTGTCGTGAATGCCCGGAAATCGGAGTGGTGATCTTAACCGGAGCCGGCGACAAGGCCTTCTGTTCGGGAGGCGACCAGAATGTAAAAGGGATCGGTGGATATATCGACTCCAATGGCGTGCCGCGCCTTAACGTGCTCGACCTGCACAAAGCCATCCGCTCCATACCCAAGCCGGTGATAGCGATGGTGAACGGTTACGCTATCGGAGGTGGAAATGTATTGCAGGTAGTGTGCGACCTCACTATCGCATCGGAAAACGCACGATTTGGCCAGACGGGTCCTAAAGTGGGCAGTTTCGATGCCGGATTCGGATCGTCGTACCTCGCAAGATGCGTAGGGCAGAAAAAGGCGAGAGAAATATGGTTTCTGTGCCGCCAGTACACTGCACAGGAGGCCGAAGAAATGGGAATGGTCAACAAGGTCGTTCCTTTCGACCGTCTGGAGGATGAAACTGTGGAATGGTGCGAAACCATACTGAAGCGCAGCCCGATGGCGATACGTATGATAAAGCGTGCGCTCAATGCCGAACTGGACGGTCAGAGAGGTTTAATGGAGTTTGCCGGAGACGCCACGCTTCTTTACTATCTGATGGATGAAGCCCAGGAAGGCAAGAACGCATTTCTTGAAAAACGTGATCCCGACTTTGGCAAGTTCCCCAAATTCCCCGGTTGACCGCCATGTTGAGAGCCTCATTCACGCCCTATACCCTGCACTTCGGATTTGAAGCCGTGACCTCGCGCGAACGTATGCGCAGCAAGTCCACATACTTTGTTTGTGTGTGGGACGACGAGCACCCTACGGTTGTCGGGACAGGGGAGTGTGCTTTGTTCCGCGGACTCAGTGCTGACGACCGCGAGGATTATGAAAGCGTATTGTCGGATATCTGCAGCAGGATCAACGCTGTAAAGATTGCAGACCTGACGGAATGGCCTTCGATTGTGTTCGGGATTGAAACCGCTTTGGCCGATCTGCGTAACGGAGGCAGGATGATGCCGTTTCCGTCGGACTGGACCGATGGCGGGTCAGGACTTCATATAAACGGGCTGGTATGGATGGGATCGGTGGAAGAGATGACCCGCCGGGCGGAGGAGAAAATCTCTGAGGGATTCAGATGCGTAAAACTGAAGATAGGCGGATGTGACTTCGAAAGAGAGCTGCATCTGCTCGAACAGCTTCGTCGCCGTTTTGCTCCTGAAGAGCTTGAGATAAGGCTTGATGCCAACGGTGCATTCGATGTTGACGAAGCGCTGCAAAAACTTCGTCGGCTAGCGACACTCGACATACACTCCATCGAGCAGCCTATAGCGTCCCGGCAATGGGATGCGATGAAGAGTCTCTGCAATGTATCGCCTATAGACATAGCTCTTGACGAGGAGCTGATAGGTGTATTTAGCGTGGATGAGAAGCGACGGATGATCGAATACCTCAGGCCGGCATATATAATCCTCAAACCGGCGTTGTGCGGCGGATTTTCCGGCAGCAGCGAATGGATTGAAGCCGCTGAAAATGTCGGCATCAGATGGTGGGTCACATCGGCATTGGAGTCCAACATAGGCCTGAACGCTCTTGCCCAATGGGTAGCCAGTATGAAATGTGATATGCCATCCGGACTTGGCACCGGCCAGCTATACACCAACAATTTCCGTTCGCCGGTAGAACGCAGAGGGGCGATGCTGTATTATAACCCTGCCATAGAGGCTGAACGTCCGGAAATAATAAGTAACTCTCGCTACACGCCATCGTTTTCAAGCAAAAATCACTCGAACAAATCTCAAAATATCACTCGCAGCTAATTTTTGCGAGTCACTTATTACCACCATGACGCGATCCTACCGAATCATCGATCCCGAAGGGCTGGCCGCAGCATTTGTCGAAGAATGGCAAAATGATAAGGACCATATAACGGCAAGGACGTCAGGCTCTACAGGCACGCCAAAAGATATACATCTTCTGAAAGCCGACATGGAGTTGTCGGCACGCGCTACATGCCATCACTTCGGCATCGGGCCGGAATCTGTGTTGTTCTGTCCGCTTTCGACAGACTACATAGCCGGAAAAATGATGATCGTCAGGGCTGCTGTAGCCGGCGCGACCGTGGTGGTGGAACGGCCTTCGTCCACGCCAATGGCGCATTGGACTCTTGACCGGGCGGATCTGACAGCCATCGTACCGTCGCAGATAGAGGGATTGCTCGCAAACGGCCGTGGCCGATTGCGATCGGTAATAGTCGGCGGAGCGCCTGTCACACCGGAGCAAGAACGCATTATGACTGATTCCGGCATTGATTTCCGTGCCACGTACGGGATGACTGAAACCTGTAGCCATGTAGCGCTGAGGCGGATTGACAGCCGGCGGTTTGAAGCGCTACCCGGTTTTAGTTTTCATACAGACGACCGCGGATGTCTTGTGATCGAGTCCGGATCGATGTCGTTCGGAAGGCTTGTCACTAATGATATAGTAAAACTGCACGACAACAAGTCATTTCAGTGGCTTGGACGATATGACAATGTAATCATCTCCGGGGGGATCAAGCTGTTTCCTGAAGAGATTGAACGGGAAATAGCACCATATACAGGATCTCACGCATTTTATCTGACCGGACGGAAGTCGGAACGATGGGGTGAGGAGCTGGTCATGGTGATCGAATGCGAAGATGTTGATATAGAAGCCATAGACCGCGCGCTTTCACTTCACATCGACCATCGCCATAAACCGAAGGGATATATCGTAAAGAGAGAACTCCCGCGAACTCCTACAGGCAAATTATTAAGGCATCGCATAAAATAATTTTTCTTTGCAAAAGTATTTTTATATTTTTGCGAGATATTTCATTATACTACCAATAATAATCCTCAATCAATAATATTCAATCTGATGAAGCAATTTTTCGTAAGCATGCTCGGAGCATTGGCCGGAATATGGATTTCGGTGTTTTTGTTCGGATTGCTCGGCATCATAATGATAGGGGTCATGGCAGCCACCTCGGCGAGTGACAATACTATGGTGACAGTAGACAGCAACAGTGTGCTCAGAATAACTCTGTCAGGCGAGATCACCGACCGCAAACAACCGGTCAACATCATGAACGAGCTTACCGGTGACAAGCCTAAACAATATCCCCTCAATATGATGATCGCGGCGATTGAACATGCTGCCGAAGATGACGACATCGACGGCATATTCCTTGACTGCGCAGGAATATCGGCCGGAATGGCACAACTCCAGGCATTGCGTCAGGCACTGGTAAGGTTCAAGGAAAGCGGGAAGTGGATATACGCATACGCCGATACCTACTCTCAGGGTGACTATTTCGTGGCCACAGCCGCCGACAGTATCTTCATCAACCCGATAGGCATGGCCGACATACATGGGCTATCCTCCACCACTCTGTATTTCAAAGATATGCTTGACAAGATAGGCGTTGATGTGCAGGTGGTGAAAGTGGGTACCTACAAGAGCGCTGTAGAACCGTTCATGCTCAATCAGAGCAGCGAAGCCAACACAAGACAGCAGCAGGCCTATCTCGGCAATATCTGGAACGAAATCGCCGGCAAGATCGCCGAGGGACGTGGTGTGGATACGGCCGCTGTCAACAGTTGGGCCGACAGCTTCACTTTCTCTCTCGAAACAAGCGAACTGGCCGCACGTCATATAGTAGACCGTACGATGTACCGTCATGAAACGGACAAGATTCTGGTGGATGCCACCAGGCTGGAAGAGGATGATGATCCCCGGATGGTCGACATCTTGGACTATGCGACGATATTGTCGTCAAAAAAGAACCATGGCGACAAGACCATCGCGGTGCTGTATGCCGTAGGAGACATCACTGAATCAGGCAATGACGGCATAACATCAGACAGGCTCGTGCCGCAGATACTTGATCTTGCCGAAGAGTCGGATATCGACGGACTTATATTGCGTGTAAACTCAGGAGGAGGCAGTGCGTACGCCTCTGAACAGATATGGGAAGCTCTCGAACAGTTCAAGTCGCTCACAGGCAAACCCTATTACGTTTCGATGGGCGATGTGGCCGCATCCGGTGGCTATTACATATCATGCGGCGCCGACAGAATATATGCCGAACCTGTGACACTCACCGGTTCGATCGGCATCTTCGGCCTGATTCCCGATGCTCACCGGCTTCTCAACGACAAAATCGGTGTGCACACATCGACAGTAGCCACTAATAGAGGGCAGTTCCCCGGATTGCTGAATGCCATGACGCCCGACCAGCGCAACGCAATGCAGAGCTACGTGGATCGTGGTTACGAACTATTCGTAAAACGGTGTGCAGAGGGACGCGGCGTATCAGTCGACTCGATAAAAGCCATTGCTGAAGGCCGTGTATGGGACGGTCTGACAGCGTCACGCATAGGGCTTGTGGACAGGCTCGGCGGTCTTGACATGGCATTGGCCGACATGGCAGCCGAACTTGATGCTGCTGACAACTACAAGATCAAGGAGTATCCCGATCTGAAATTCAAATGGTGGGAAGAGGTGCTCAACATGAGCAGCAACATGAAGGCATCGGTGGTGGAAACTGAACTCGGACAATATGCCCCTCTCTACCGTATGGCCCGCGAATGCGGCCACCTCTCGGCTCTGCAATGCCGGATGGAATATATAACAATCCACTGACGCAACCTGCACTCATCCCTTTAAAACCTAAAGACTATTTGCTGATCATGGCCAGAAGAAAAGGACTTATACCGTTTCTGATTCTCTACCCCCTTTCGCTCCTGTACGGGCTGGGGGTGGCCGTGCGCAACATGATGTTTGACAAAGGGATTCTCAAACAGCGCAAGTTCAACATTCCTGTAATCGCCGTAGGTAATCTCACGGTGGGAGGTGCCGGCAAGACACCTCACTCCGAGCACATAATCGAGATACTCAAGGGGGAGTACCGGATCGGGCTACTCAGTCGTGGCTACAAGCGCAATACCAAGGGTTTTGTGCTTGCAGGAGCCAATTCTCGTCCCCAGGACATAGGCGACGAACCATATCAGATGTATCGAAAATTCAGCCATGACGGCGTGATGGTGGCTGTGTGCGAGAGCCGTGTGAAGGGCATCGAAACCATGCTTGAACTAAATCCTACGCTCAATCTGATAGTGCTTGACGATGCTTTTCAGCACCGATACGTGAAACCTACTGTATCCGTAGTGCTGACAGAGCACAGCAGACCGGTGTATAACGACTCACTGCTGCCTTACGGACGACTGCGTGAACCGGCTCGCGCGTTGGATCGTGCTGACGTAGTGGTTATGACCAAGTGTCCCGACGAAATGAAACCGGTTGACTTCCGTATCTTCAAGGAAACATTCAATCTGTTTCCGTTTCAGAAGCTACTGTTCACCCGCTACAAATACCTTTTGCCCAAAGCCTTGTTTCCGGAGAACGTAATTCCCGAATCGACACTTGATATGGGATGTCTGACACGTGAGGACACTCTGCTTGCTGTAACAGGAGTGGCCAATCCACGTCCATTCATCCGCTATCTGCGCTCACATTACAAAGCAAAGGTGAAGATATTGCGCTTTGAGGATCATCATAATTTCACAAATTCCGATATGCAGTCGATACTCCGCAAATACAATAACATGGAGGGACGTCATCGATATGTCGTCACGACTGAAAAGGACGCCGTCAGACTGGCCAACAATCCATATTTCCCGCCGCAACTCAGAGGTTTTGCCTATTACATACCTATCGCGGTAGAACAAATACAGTCGGGCGACCCGCCTCTTGCCAACATACTTAGGCAACTCATACGCAACCAAGGCAGCATAAGATCGTAAAGACTGAACAATGCCATACGCATAAACATTAAATAAACATCAACCGAAATTCAACAATATGATAGAGAAGATCAAGCAGACAGCAGACTATATCAGAAGCAAAGCAGGCAATGTGCCCGAAACCGCAATAATCCTCGGCACCGGCCTTGGAGCGCTCGTGGATCATATCACTGAGAAAAAATATATTCCTTACACGGAGATCCCGAACTTTCCGGTATCGACAGTGGAGGGGCATAGCGGCAATCTGATATTCGGCCGACTCGGCAATCGTCAGGTGATAGCGATGCAGGGTCGATTTCACTACTATGAGGGATATGACATGAAGGAGGTGACATTCCCGGTAAGGGTCATGAAGCAGCTTGGCGTCAAGACTCTGTTTGTGAGCAATGCAGCCGGAGGAATGAACAAGGAATTCCGTGTGGGCGACATCATGATCATCACAGATCATATCAATCTGTTTCCGGAGAATCCTCTTCGCGGAAAGAATTATGAAGAGCTCGGCCCACGTTTCCCGGCCATGACCGAAGCCTACGACAAGCGGTTGGTGGCTGCCGCTGAAGAGATAGCTGCAAAAAAGGGCATACGGGTGATGAAGGGTGTATATGTCGGGACTCAGGGTCCGACCTTCGAAACCCCGGCCGAATACGAGTATTTCCGTATAATCGGCGGAGATGCCGTCGGCATGTCGACCGTGCCTGAAGTCATTGTGGCCAATCATGCCGGCATGAAGGTGTTTGGCGTATCGGTCATAACAGATCTCGGCGGTAAAGACGTGACGGATGTCCCTACCCATGAAGAGGTGCAGAAGGCGGCTGAAGCCGCTCAGCCATATATGATGGAGATCATGCGTGAACTTATAGAGCGGGAGGGCTGACCGGATGGAAACAGAGATCTCAACCATAGGCGAATTCGGACTCATTGACAGGGTTACATCCGGACTGACCGCAGGCAATCCATCGACCGTAAAATCCGTGGGTGATGACGCAGCCGTGCTGTCATATCCTGACACGGATGTTCTTGTGAGTTCGGACATGCTGCTTGAAGGAGTGCACTTTGATCTGACATACGTGCCTCTCAAACACCTCGGCTATAAGGCTGCCGTAGTGAACTTCTCCGACATATACGCGATGAACGGCACTCCGAGGCAGATCACCGTCAGCCTCGGGATCTCCAAGCGCTTCACCGTAGAGCATATAGACGAACTATATTCAGGCATCAGGCTTGCATGTGAGATATATGGAGTGGATCTTGTAGGAGGAGACACCACGTCGTCACGCTCGGGGCTGGTAATAAGTATCACCTGTATCGGTGATGTGGCCAAAGGGGAGGCTGTGGGACGCGACGGCGCGCACGACACGGATCTCATCTGCGTTTCCGGCGATCTTGGAGCCGCATATATGGGACTTCAGCTTCTGGAGCGTGAAAAAACCGCATCGGCAGGGATGAAGGATTTCGTTCCGCGCTTTGAAGGGAAAGAATATCTGGTAGAGCGGCAGCTGAAGCCTGAAGCCCGCAAAGATATTGTAGCACGGCTTGCCGAGGCCGGCATCAGGCCGACATCTATGATAGATGTAAGCGACGGATTGTCGTCGGAGCTTCTGCATATATGTCATGCCTCCAAGACGGGATGCAGAGTGTATGAAGACCGTATTCCGATCGACTATCAGACAGCTGTGATGGCTGAGGAGCTTAACATGAATCTTGTCACAGCGGCTCTAAACGGCGGAGAGGACTATGAGCTACTGTTCACGGTGCCGCTCCACTGTCACGAGCAGATCAAAAAGATCGACGGAGTCAAAGTCATAGGACATATAACTTCTGAAAATCTGGGGTGCGCGCTCGTGACCCGCGACGGCACAGAGATGCCCCTTCGCGCCCAAGGCTTCAATCATCTCAACCAGTAAGCAGCAGTCCGGCCTGTTGATAAAAAATTTGATAAAAAATTGACGTCCGACATCGATATTTCATCTATAATATTGGGTGCGGGCGGCAATTATTTTCTAACTTTGCAGCGCGAATTAACGAAAAAGTACATTTACAGTCATGATAAATCGTGTTTTGATCAGAATCAAAGTGGTGCAGATGCTTTATTCCTATCTGCTCACCAAAAGCGAGTTTAAGATTGAGCCGGCACCTGAATCGGCTACAAGGGACAAGAGATTTGCCTACACGGTTTATATAGACACACTGCTGATGATACTTCGTCTGTCGGGTCACAACGCTGGACTTCGCCAGCTTTCGCCTCTGGCAGGACACACTATCCATCCGGCACTTTCATCCAGCAAACTTGTGCGCGCTCTCCGCGATGACGACCAGATAAAAGGGATCATAGTGAGAAAAAGCGAACAGACCGATGAAATGTCGGATGCCATATCTCCGATATATTTTTCTCTGACCGAATCCTCGGCCTACAAGAACTACATTAAGTCGAAAAACCATGAGATGGCCGGCGATGTGAAATTCTGGGCCGCAGTGCTGCCTACTGTAGTGCTGAAAAACGAGAAATTTGTAGAATGCGCCCGTAGGAATCCAGATTTCAGCATATCCGGTCTTGAAAAGGGTGTGGATATGGCTGTTGCCACTCTTGAAAGTTTCAGCGACAACCGCTATATGCTCCGCGATGCGTCGCGCTCGCTGACCGCCTCGCTCGACAAGGCATATGAACTTTATCATGCTCTGCTTCTGCTTCCGGCCGAGATAACCGCTCTCAGAGATGTGCGCATCGAGGCCGCACGCCATAAGTTTCTGGCTACGGCCGAAGATCTGAATCCCAACACAAGGATGATCGAGAATCCAATCCCCGCAAAGATAGCAGAGTGCAATGACATGACCGAATATCTGAAGGCGAATCCTTTCAGCTGGGACAATGATCTTGACATGATACAGCGTCTTCTTGATCGTATTATGGAATCTAAGATCTATCAAGACTACATGGAAGCTCCGTCGACCGACTATCAGACCGACTGCGAGTTCTGGCGCTCGATCATGAAGAATGTGATCCTTCCGTCGGATGATCTGGCAGAGGCGCTTGAGTCAAGATCGGTGTATTGGAACGATGATATTGAGATTATGGGAACTTTCGTACTCAAGACTCTCAAACGGATCGCTTCATCGCCCGAAGCCCCTGTCAGCCTTCTGCCAAAATACAAGGATGACGAGGATGCGCGTTTCGGTTCGGAACTGTTCATGAACGCAGTGAGCAACTTTGACGAATACCGCTCGCTGGTGGAAAAGTTCATCAACTCCACCTCATGGGATCCCGAACGACTGGCATTTATGGATTTGGTGGTGATGGTGACGGCCATCGCTGAACTGCTCAGCTATCCGCTGATACCCATACCTGTGACTCTGAATGAGTATATCGAAATCGCCAACTCCTACAGCACTTCACGCAGCGGACAGTTTGTCAACGGCATACTCTACTCTGTGATAAATCATCTGCGCGAAGAGGGCAGACTGAACAAGAACTGACAGAATCAGCCGAACAATTCCCGTAAGTAAGTGTTCAAACACTCTATAGGACTACCTCTTAAATGACAGAGCCGTGGAATATTGTCAGATTCGAACGCTTACTTAAAAAATAATTTGTATATTTGCATAGTTCTACAAACTTAACTACATACAGCAATGATTTTTAATCTCCTGACACTTCAGGCTGACGGCGGACAAGGCGCCGGTGCAATGAATCTCATCATGATCGTTCTTCTGATTGCGATATTCTACTTTTTCATGATACGTCCGCAGCAGAAGAAACAGAAAGAAATCAGAAAATTCCGTGATTCGATCAGCGAGGGCGACCGCGTGGTGACTGCCGGAGGCATATACGGCAAAATCCGCTCGATCAACGACAATATCGTAAGTCTTCAGATCGCAAAGGATGTTGTGATCCGTGTCGACAAAGGATCAGTATATCCTTCGGCCGCCGATGCCTCTCAGGACCAGAACAAGGTCGACGAAGCGTCAAAGTAATCCGCCACAATCCTGAAACCGTGACATCTCACGGAAACCGATAACAGAATGGTCGACTATCGACGCATTATTGATAAGGCTAAAGGAGCCGTTCACTCCTCAAAAGGGCGTGATCTGCTCCTTTATCTTATGTTTGTATGCGTAGCTTTTGTTTTCTGGTTTTTTCTGTCGCTTGACTCGGAACAGCAACGCGACTATGATGTCCCGGTAGAGATAGAGAATGTGCCTGACAGCATCACCATGCTCGGGCGTGTGCCATCGAGCCTAAATGTATCGGTACAGGGCAAGGGTTATCAGTTGATCCGGTTCATGTGGGGCAAGATGCCTTTGATGCGGATCAGGTTTTTTGACAATGTGACTGAAGAGAATGTGTTCGCCTTGCCAAGACCAAAGCTCGAAAGCCGTCTTCGCGAATATTTCGGACAAGGCGTGCAGATACAGTCGATGCGCCCCGACTCGCTGAGGATCCGCTATACGACTGTGCCGGGAGTAATGGTCAAACTTGACATCAATTCAGACATACATACAGATCTACAATACGTGTTAAGCGGGCCGATTACGGCCAATGTAGATTCTGTCAGGGTATTCGCTCCGAACGGTCTTCCGTCATCAGTCACAGAGGTTATAACCGAGCCATTGATACGGTCGGGTCTTCGGGATACATCACGGTTTGAAGTGGCAGTTATGCCTATGGACGGCATGCGTATAATTCCCGACCGTGTGATTGTGACAGTACCGGTAGAGCCTCTGATCGTCAAGAAAAAGAAGGTAAGGATCGATGTGACCGGATTACCCGATGGTGTGGGACTTATCACTTTTCCGTCAGTAGCCGAAGTGTCGTATCTCGTACCTATGAGTTTTTATAACGATGATTATCCGGTAAGTGCGTATGTTGATTTCCATACGATCGACAACCGTCGACAAAGAGCCAAACTCAACCTCACTCCGATGCCCGAACTATATCATAATGTAATAGTCGAGCCTGACAGCGTTGAATATATCATCGAGAAGCACGCAAGACAATGACGCTTATAGCTATATCCGGAGGAATCGGCAGCGGTAAGAGCATTGTGTCACGTGCGCTTGCCGTGATGGGGTATGATGTGTATGACTGCGACAGCCATGCCCGTGAGATCATGGACTGCGACAGGGCGCTGCAGCGACGCATAGCAACGGATATATGTTCGGATGCAGTGGTAAACGGACATATCGACCGCAGGCGGCTGGCAGAAAAGGTGTTTAACGACAATGCTGCTCTGCATCGCCTGAACAGTATGGTACATCAGGCCGTCAAGGATGATATTGCCGAATGGGCATCCGTGCGCGATGGTTCGCCGTCGTTTATTGAAACGGCGATTCTGTATCAGAGCGGCATAGACCTGATGACCGATGAAGTGTGGGAAGTCAGTGCACCAACTCAGCTGCGACTTCAAAGGGCGGTGGACAGAGGCATGAATGAAGATGATGCACGTTTGCGCATGGCTGTCCAGGATGAATATCAAGCTGCCAGGCAGCACCAAAATGTAAAGACAATAGTCAACGACGGTGTGACGGCAGTCATACCTCAGTTACTTGCATTACTCGACAGAGAATAATTTCAGCGGTATGGGTTTTCGATCGTATCGGTCACAATTTGATCGAGAAACTGTCGGCATCCATCCAGGGCGAAAAACGCTTGCGGTCGGCATCAAGCTGCGCGCCATTGAAAGTCGCATATACAATGCCGTCGTCGCGTCGGTCGGCGATATCGTCGCCCCAATGATTGAAAACGAAGGAATCTCCGGCGGGATAGTCGCCAAACCGGTCGCGTCCTTCACGGTTGCACCCGACTACGAACGACTGGTTTTCGATCGCACGGGCAATAAGCATCTGCCTCCATGCATAGACTCTTGAATGCGCCCAGTTGGCCGGGACTATGAGAGCGTCGTATTCGTTGGCGACGTTGCGGTTCCATACCGGGAACCGTATATCATAGCATATAGCCATCTTAAGTTTCCATCCGCAGTAACTGATCACCGGCGACAGGCTATCGCCGGCTCTAAGCAGATTGTGTTCTCCCCCCATCCTGAAGAGATGGCGTTTGTCGTAGAACACTGTATTGCCGTCAGGATCGGTCATGAATCCGCGATTGTATATGCGATCTTTTTCGTCGACAGCAGTAAATCCGCCCCAAATGGCCATATTATAGTCTTTAGCCCATCCTTCCACTGCCTGCATCGTAGGGCCATTGTCGGGCTCGGCATTCAGGCGCAGTTGCTCCCTGATATTAGAGTAGCCGGTATTGAACATTTCAGGCAGTACCAGCAGATCTGTATCCGGGTCGATCGATGAGATGCGACGGCTGACGGCCTCAATATTGGCCTTAGCGTCGTTCTCGATTATATCGTGTGGCATAACGGCCACTTTGAGATTGCTTTCAGGCATCGTTGTCGGTGCAGAATTTGTCTTTGTATAATCCGGTAAACCGGCTGTAGTAGCGCTTGATTTCACGCATATCAGCCTCAATATCGCCTGTCGGATGGAATGTATCGGTGATATACATGTGACGGGTAGGATAGTCGATCGCTCCAAGCAGTATAGGTATGCGCGCTTCCATAGCGATACGAAGGAAACCGCTATGCCATTGGGCGGTGCGGCTTCTGGTCCCTTCAGGCGTAATGGCTATCGTCAGCCGGTGGGAATGGTTGAAGCGCTCCACGATCGCACTGACCAGCGATGTCTTCTCTTTTTTATTTCGTCGCGGCACAGGTATGCCTCCTATGGCCCGCAGAACAATGCCAAGAGGGAAGAAGAACCATGATTCCTTCATCAGAAAGCCGGCTTTGCGCCCGGCAGCAGCATATGCAAACTTACACAGCACGAAATCCCAATTGGATGTGTGGGGAGCCACACATACAATGCTTTTGGGATAATCAGGCTGTGTAATGTCAACTTTCCAACCGGCCAATTTAAGGATAAGGCCGCTCAGACTCATTGCGCTTCAGATACTTTTTCCGACTTGTTTCTGGAGGGAAGAGCCGAGTTCATTTCCTTGACGATGCGGAGCAGCTGTTCGTTGAATTCACTGCGAAGCTTTTTGAATGCGGCAGTGTTGTAGGCTGTGCGCGCTTTGCGATATGCTCCGGCATTTTCAAATTCAGAGCGTGATCTGTCGAAACTGAAAGTAGTCCGTGCAAGTGACTCTGTCTGAAGTTTCGCCAGACCGCATATCACTTCGCTCAGCTTGTCGCAGTCAACTCCCGGGATTATCTCGCATGCCATAGCACACTCTGCGGCGCAGTCGCCACAGATATAACGGATCTGTTTTTTCAGTGTTCTTTTGTTTGCCATAATTGGTAGGTGTATTTGTCAGTCAACAAAAATAACAAATATATTGTTAGGACGCCTTAAGACTGCACACTTTTCTTATGTTTGCGCAAACCGGCGATGATTCCGGCCAGTCCGCCAGCCGGAATGACTCCAAGCGATCCGCAGGTCACAGCCGTTTCGTCGAACCGGTCGACATTATCTCCTTTCTCCCATGGGACATACAGACTGACCGGTACAGGATCCGATGTGTGACGCCGGTGTCGCCATGAAGTAGCGTGGTCGGGCAACAGCGCAAACACTGTGTCGCCACCATCGGACACTCGCTGCCATAACGGAGCCAGCAAGCGAGAATCGATCGCCTCAAGAAATGACCGTTTCAGACGGAACGAGCCGGTATGCGAAGCCGTATCGGCACCTTCGATGTGAACCATTACAAAGTCATAGCCGTCGGAATCAAGCGCGCCGACAGCTACCGCAGCTTTAGCTTCAAGCGATGTGGAGCAGTCGCCTGTGGCCCCCGGAACGTCCAGACAATCCATGCCGAGAGCCTTCCCTATGCCCTTGACCAAGGGGGTGGCAGCTATGAGAGCTGCTCTATACGGAAGCGGCGGGAGAGAAAGTGGATGTCCGGCCGACCACAGCCACATCCAATCAGGCAGGCCGAAAACAGGCCGTAACGCCGTCCCTGATATATATGCATCGTAAGGCGACACGATTCCATCTATTTCGGGTGACGTCCCGGATGTAACAACAATACCGCTCAGACCTCCGATATGTCGGGCATCTACAATCGGACTATAATTTACCGCTGATTTGATCAAACGACAGGCTTCCGAGGCCGTGATATCCTCAGGCATCGGATCTACAACTCTGCCTGACGGCATGGCACGCACCACATTACACCGCCATACGGTGTCATCAGGAGAGACCTCCATTCCAAGCCCAAGAGCCTCCAGCCATCCGCGGCCTGATATCGGCCGGTCGTTGCCATAGCCGAGAATCGACATGATTGCCGTTTCACTCCCCGGGGCATTGCCATCGGGCGATGTAGTCAGACGCCCGGTGGCCGAACGACATGCTATCGTATCGGCCACCGGCATATCGGCTGCCTGAAGAGGGGTAAGACCTTCGGTCGACGCATCGGCTACATCAGCCGCTCCATCTATGATCACCAGAAGTGTTTTCATGTGTGGAGCAGTGAAGTGGATCAGCGTATGTTGGCGATGCTTATGATATCGGCAAAGACTCCTGCGGCTGTCACATCGGAGCCGGCGCCATATCCTTTGATCACCATCGGATAGTCGTGATAGCGTTCGGTGGTGAGCAGTATTACGTTGTTGCTTCCCTCAAGGTTGTAGAACGGATGATCCGATCCTACCATCTCAAGTCCGACAGATGCCGACCCGTTGTCGAGGCGTGCCACAAATCTGAAACGCTTACCCTCCCGGGTGGCCTTGCCGCGGCGGCTTTCAAAATCGTCGTCGAGCTGCTTGACCGCTTCAAGGAAATCCTCAACCGAGCCGTCGAACATCGCGGGAGGAAGCAGGGGAGTCGATATGACATCATGCAGACTGACCTGATATCCGCTTTCACGCGCGAGAATCACAAGTTTGCGCATCACATCGGTGCCGCTGAGATCCACACGCGGATCCGGTTCGCTATAGCCTTCGGCCATGGCACGCCTGATGGCTTCGGAAAACGGCACTGTGTCGGATATGGTGTTGAATATGAAGTTGAGGGTGCCCGACAGCACTGCTTCTATCCGTATGATCTTGTCGCCTGAATTAATCAGCGAATTGATAGTGTTGATGATCGGAAGACCGGCTCCGACATTGGTTTCAAAAAGATACTTCACATCGCGCCGGCGGGCTATGGCCTTAAGTTCGCGATAGCCGTCGAAGCATCCTGAGGCCGCGATCTTGTTGGCTGCAACCACATTGACGTTATGACTTAACATATCGGGATATAGCGCGGCGATCTGTGGACTTGAAGTGCAGTCGACAAACACGGAGTTGAATATATTCATTCCGATGACTTCGTCGCGGATCAGTTCGGGCGACGACTGAAGCCCTTCGGCTGCAAGGCGATCCAGACAGGTGTCGAGATTCATGCCTTCGCGGTCGAAATATACTTTAGTGGAATTGGCGATGCCCACTACCTTTAGCTTCAGAGCCTTTTCGCGGAGAAGTTTCTCCTGCTGCAGGGCAAGCTGCTGAAGCAGGTGACGCCCAATGTTGCCAATTCCGATTATGAAGAGATTGAGTACTTGGGTGTCAGAGAGAAAAAAACTGTCGTGGATGACGTTGAGCGCCTTTTTCTGATCTTTGATTTTGATTACAAACGATATGTTGGTTTCGGAAGCACCCTGAGCGCAGGAGATCACATTTATACCGTTCCTGCCGAGAGTGTTGAACAGACGTCCGGCTACGCCGGCGGCATTACGCATATTTTCGCCGACGATAGCCACTGTGGCAAGATTGTGCTCCGAATGTATGGGGTTTAGTTCACCCGAGGCGAGTTCGGCCGCGTATTCTTTTTCGAGTGCTTCCACGGCACGCGCGGCATCTTCGTTCTTTACGGCAAACGATGTCGTATTCTCACTGGAAGCCTGCGATACCATGAACACGCTGACTCCCTCACGGGCAAGAGCATTGAATATGCGTGCGTTTATACCCACAATTCCAACCATTCCGAGACCCGACACGGTAATCAGGCAGGTGTCGCTTATAGATGATATTCCCTTGATGGCCTTGCCGTCGGAATTTCCTTCGGAGGCATCGCTGCTCGACGATATAAGCGTTCCCTTCGCGTCGGGATTAAAGGTGTTTTTGAGCAGAATCGGTATGTTTTTATGAAATACCGGATATATTGTCGGGGGATAAATCACTTTGGCTCCAAAGTTGCACAACTCCATGGCCTCGACAAATGTCAGATGATCTATGACATAGGTGTTGCTGATGATTCTCGGATCAGCTGTCATGAATCCGTCAACATCGGTCCATATCTCAAGCAAGTCGGCATCAAGAGCCGCTGCTATTATCGCGGCTGTATAGTCGCTGCCTCCACGTCCGAGATTGGTGACGTCGCCTGTCGCGGAATCGGATGAAATGAACCCCGGCACTACAGCCACCTCATAGTCTTTCGCTCCGAGCGTCTGCATTACAAGCGGGAGTGTGGCGTCGTTGTCGAGCACATGTTTGCCGAACTGGTCGACGGTCTTGATGATCTGTCGGGAATCAAAAAGTCTGGCGCCTTTGATTATACGGCTTATAATCAGACTTGAAAGCCGTTCGCCATAGCTGACGATCGTATCAAGCGAACGCGATGACAGATCGTTCAGCAGACTTACGCCTTTGAATATGTTGCCAAGTTCGTCGAGCATCCGGTCGACATCATTGAATGTCTGCGATCTGAGGTGATCCGGAACCATGCCTTCGATCACATCGTGATGTCGCTTTATGATTTTGGCGTAAGTTTCAAGATATGTATCCTCTTCGCCGGCAGCGGCGGCCTTTGCGGTAGAGATGAGCATGTCGGTGACGCCTCCGAGCGCCGAAACCACTATTATGACCGGTTTGCGACGCCCCTCGACAATCTTCTTGACCGAAGTCAGGCTCTCTACAGTTCCGACGGACGTGCCGCCAAACTTCAGAACTTTCATTTTATAAAAGTTTATTCAAAACTATGTGTGAATATTATAACATCTATTGTGTGCAAAGGTAATCAATTTCCTCTGATTTCATTGGGCATTTACGTATAATATGTGTAATTTTGCAGCAATTACATCACGACTATCGATTGACCTGAGTATGGGCATAAGCATAAAACTGAACGACTTGCGCAAGTCAAAGACCGATGCCAGAGAAGTAGACTTCTCCATGGCCGACGAGTTTATATCGGACAAGCCCGAAGAGCCGAAAAAAAACGACGACGGCAAGATTGTGCTCCGGACGGAAAATCTGGTCAAGAAATACCGTCAGCGCACTGTTGTCAACCATGTGTCGATCAATGTCACACAGGGTGAGATAGTAGGGCTGCTCGGCCCGAACGGTGCAGGCAAGACCACGACTTTCTATATGACCGTGGGACTGATAACGCCTAATGAAGGCGAGATTTATCTCAACGATCTCAATATAACCAAATACCCGGTATATAAACGGGCGCAGAACGGTATAGGCTATCTTGCCCAGGAGCCTTCGGTGTTCCGCAAACTCAGCGTGGAAAACAATATCAAGGCCGTGCTGGAAATGACCGATACCACTCCAGAATATCAACGCGACAAACTCGAGAGCCTGATATCGGAATTCCGTCTGGAGAAAGTCAGGAAGAATCTTGGCGACCAGCTTTCGGGAGGCGAACGCCGTCGCACGGAGATAGCGCGATGTCTGGCCATCAATCCTAAATTCATCATGCTCGACGAGCCTTTCGCCGGAGTGGACCCCATAGCGGTGGAGGACATCCAGTATATCGTCTACAAACTCAAGGAGAAGAACATAGGCATCCTCATCACTGACCACAACGCACCTGAAACGCTGAGTATAACCGACAGAGCCTATCTGCTTTTCGAGGGCAAGATACTCTTTCAGGGAACATCGGAGGAACTCGCGGCAAATCCCGTCGTCAGGGAAAAATATCTCGGGCGCGGATTCATATTCAATCGCAAGAAGTTCGACTGATCACGGATGTTTCCCTTATGGTCGGTTACATGCCACAGACTTATACCATCACGAGCACGCAACCATGCAACGACCGTCAGGGTATCATTTCATTCTTCCGATCCTATAGAACATATACATTATACCCACTGTGGCCATGAGGCTGATGACCGCAATGGCCATAGAAAGGGGAGTGGCATCAGTGGCCATCTGATTGATATCGGCTCCGCCTGAGTCGGCTACAGACTGGGCTATGACGACCAGACTGTTGTTTGTGGCATGTGCTATCACAGCGATCCACAGCGATCCGCTCCACACAGCCATATATCCGAACATCGCTCCAAGAAGCATCCGCGGAACGAAGCCGTAGAACTGCATGTGAACCGCGCTGAATATAAAAGCTGTCAGCCATATGGCCACATGGATGTTCATGCCGGCTGTAGACAGAAGCCGCTGCAGAGCGCCACGAAAAAAAAGTTCCTCGCTGAATCCGGCAAGCAGACCTATGATCAATATCGACATGATTATACTGCCTATAGTGTCAGTCCCCATCAGTTGTCGTGTCATGGCAGCAGCATTGGCCTCGGCGTTTTTCATAAATTCCTCCAGAGCCGACATTGATTCAGGGAACCGGATTGATTCGTTCCAAGCCACTATGACATTCATAAACGGAATCATGACAATTATGGCAAGCACCGTGAGCAATATTCCGAATGCGGTAGGGCGCGAGTCAATCATCAGCAATCGAGCCGGATACCTTGTGACGATGACGGCCGTAGCAATTGTCGGAACTACAAACATGAGCAGATCCTGCAGAATGGCAGCTATCCGGAGATGCGGAGTGGTCGGAGTGCGAAGCACTATCGCGATCACCACGCTGGTCATCACCAGGCAAACAGCCGAGACACAGATAAAAAACAAAAGTCTACGGCCTTCGTCGACATTGAATGACAATGTGCCATGATCATTTGATGTAGAAATCCGAAGTAAGTCTGACATATTCTTCTGTGTATTGATTGGAGTTTGTTCTGATATTCAATTGTTCACATTCGACAGGAGAGGTGGTGTCGGCGTCATGCGCCAGTTCCCACAATATCCGGCGACCTTTGCGTTTAGGATTGGTGTGAACCACACACCGTCGCACGACAGCCATACGGTGGAGCGACGACAGCCATTCGATCTCGTCGGATGCCTCGAAGGGTGTGACCATGGCCAGCCGCCCTCCACGACGCAACAACGCCGGAGCTGACGATATAATCCATTGGAAATTCATACTACCCTGATGGCGTGCCATGGCCCGAGCTTTATCGGGCGACACCAAAGGGCTGTCGAAATATGGCGGATTGGTGATCACAAGATCTACTTTGTCGAAACTGTATGAGGTCGCGTCGCCGACAACAATATCGATATTCCCTGCCCATGGCGACAAAGCGGCATTGCCCATCGCCTCTACGGCAGCCATGGCATCAATCTCCATGGCTGTGACATGAGCCACGCCGCGCTGACAAAGCATGAGTGACAGAATCCCGCATCCGGCTCCAAGATCAATGGCCGAAGCGACACCTTCGACCGACACCCATGCTCCAAGCAGGACGCTGTCGGTGCTGACTTTCATGGCGCATTCGCGGTTGCATACCGCGAACCGCTTGAATCGGAAAACGGTTTCTCTATCGGGATTTCTGCTCATTGTCATGCAAAATTAAACAAATCCCAAAACAAATGACTAACTTTACACTCTAAAATTAGGAAAATGGATATCAAGTCTGCAAAATTCGAGATAAGCAACAGCGATTATCGCAAATGCCCCGACAGCGACATGCATGAGTATGCGTTCATCGGACGTTCAAATGTAGGAAAATCATCCTTGATCAACATGCTTACCGGACGCAAGAGTCTTGCCATGACATCGTCGACTCCGGGCAAGACTATGCTTATAAATCATTTCAGAATCAACGACAGCTGGTATATAGTCGACTTGCCGGGCTACGGCTACGCCCAGCGAGGCAAGGAGAGCAGGGCGCAGCTTCAGCGAATGATACAGGGGTATATCCTCAACCGCACGCAGATGACCAATCTGTTTCTGCTGATAGATTCGCGCCATTCGCCACAGAAAATCGACATGGAGTTCATGGAATGGCTGGCCGAGAACGAAGTGCCATTCAGCATAGTGTTCACCAAAACCGATAAGCTCAGCAAGGAAAATGCACGCAAAAACGTGGAGAGCTACTGCAACAAACTACTCGAAACATGGGAGAGCCTGCCTCCTGTATTTGTCACCTCAAGCACACAAGGAAGTGGCAAAGAGGAGTTGCTGGCATATATCGACGAGATGAACCGGCTTCCGACTGAGTAAACCAAACGCACCGTGATGTTGTTGATAGATTGTAACACACAACTACAAAACATCAGCAATCATGAAAGAAAACGGAAAAAAGTGCGGATGCAGCTGTAACGGCAAAGCCCACGCCAACGATCAGGAAGCAAAACAATATCCCGGAGTGGCCACAGATCTCGGTCTGAACGACAAGGTCAACAAGGAACTCGTCAAAGAAGCTACCAAGGAATTAAACAACAACCATAGAGGCAATAACTGATCCTGTTTCCGACAGCTGTCGTAGAAGTCACCTTAATCAGGTCTTGTCGGCTACCAATAAAAATTATTGCAACCGACAAAATGACCGGCATCTGTCATATCAGAGAACGATCAGAGCACAAACGGATATTTCACGGCTCTTTACTCAATCCAGAATACATCTTCATGGGTAGCCTGTGCAAAAGCCGTAAGATATCTGTGCGAGATATCGAACGCGTTGAACTGTTCCAGCCTACAATGGGTGCGATACGAATATTTGCCTCCGGCGGATTCATGGGCTATTGGGGAGTATTCAGAGAAAGTGACATCGGCCGTTATTATGTTTTTTTGGCAAGGCTTCGGATTGCTTTCTTGTCAAAATGAAGATCGGCGACAAGTATGTCCTTGGATGTGACAATCCTCAGAAGATAGTTGATTACATTGAGTCTCAGAAAAGTATCATGGAAGTGACTCGATAATATCCTCTTATTTCAAAACTCAATGTATGCACGCATTGGGTGCACAGGGCATATTCCTTTACAGGACAACCTCGTAGAATACAGCAGAGAGAATTTTCGCAAAAAAAATCACAAAACTATTGCCAGTATCAAAAAATAGTTCTACCTTTGCACCGTCGAAACCCGAAAAGGCCAAGACAACATAATGGTGAGCATAGTTCAGTTGGTTAGAACGTCGGATTGTGGTTCCGAAGGTCGTGGGTTCGAATCCCACTGTTCACCCCAAAATGACATGACGGATTCCTGATGAGGAGTCCGTCTGTTTTTTTGCATTCACTTTCTCGCAGCTTGTGTCATTGCGTGTTTTTGATTGACCGGTTTGTCACATTCAGTTTTTTTATGTTACTTTGTAAACAAAAATCCATGAAATTTCGTAGTGTTTTATCCCTTGTCGCATTATGCATGATCTCATTGTCAGCCAAGAGTATGAGTCCCGTAGACTCACTGGCCATGAGGGTTACCGAAGGTACTTCGGCCGGACGCATCATATTCAATGAAATTCCGTCGGCCGGACCCGAGTTTTTTGAAATCAGTGCCGATTCCGGAAGAGTTGTAATTGACGGAAACAGCAAAGTGGCTCTTGCCACGGGACTTAACTGGTATCTTAAATATGTGGCCGGAATACATATTTCCTGGAACAATCTGACCCAACCTTTGCCTGACAAGCTTCCGTTGCCTAAAGAAACAATACGCAAAAAGGCCTCTGTAGCCGACAGGTATTATCTCAACTACTGCACCTTTTCATACTCCATGCCCTTTTGGGACGAAGAGCGGTGGATGAAAGAGATTGACTGGATGGCACTACACGGCATCAATATGCCGCTTATGATGACCGGCATCGAAACCGTATGGCGCAACCTCTTGAAAAAGCTCGGATACGACGACGAAGAGATAGGCCGGTTTATCAGTGGCCCGGCATTTCTAGCATGGTGGCAGATGAACAATCTTGAGGGATGGGGCGGTCCGCTGCCAGACCAATGGTATGACCGCCAGAGCGCGCTTCAGCATAAAATAGTGGCACGGATGCGTTCGCTCGGCATAGAGCCGGTATATCCGGGATATGCCGGAATGGTGCCTCACGACATAAACAGCAAACTGGGATATAAAGTGGCCGATCCCGGGAAGTGGTGCGGCTTTGTCCGTCCGGCTTTCCTCTCGCCTGACACGGAGGAGTTTTCGTATCTTGCCGACCTGTATTATCAGGAACTCGACAGCCTTTACGGCAAGGCAAAATATTATTCGATGGATCCGTTTCATGAGGGAGGTAATACATCCGGCGTAGATCTGCCCCTCGCCGGCCGCCGGATAGCCGAAGCGATGAAACGCACAAATCCTGAATCATCATGGGTCATACAGAGCTGGGGCGGCAACCCGATGCTGGCCATGATCGACACTGTGAAGGCAGGCGATATGAAAGTGCTCGACCTTTATAGTGACAAAGACGCCAAATGGCGTCGCAAAGGCATATATGCCGACCATGAATGGATCTACTGTATGCTTCTTAACTTCGGAGGCAACGTAGGGCTGCACGGACGCATGGACATGTTTGTCGACGGATTTTACGATGCGCAGGAAGCCGATTCGTTGCATCGCCTCACCGGAGTCGGGCTGACCCCGGAAGGTATCGAAAACAACCCTGTGATGTATGAGCTGGCCATGGAACTTCCTTGGCGCAGCGAACGTTTCGACACACGCGAATGGCTCCGATCGTATCTGACGGCACGCTATGGCAGGGAGGTGACTCCCGAAGTAATGGCAGCATGGGATGCCCTGCGCAACACTGTGTATAACGCGCCGATAGAAATGGAAGGACAAGGCACTGTAGAGTCTCTTTTCTGTGCACGACCGTCGTGGAATCCCCGCAGCGCTTCCACATGGGGAAGTTCGGAACTATTTTATTCACCCGACTCCACAGCCAAAGCGGCGGCACTTATGCTCCAGGCGGCTCCTGATTATGTCGGCAACGCCAACTACGCCTTTGATCTCGCCGATATCCGGCGACAGGCCAATGCCGATGAGGGAAACCGTCTTATAAGACTGATGTCCGATCTGCATGACCGCGGTATCACCGACAGTCTGACGATAGTTTCCGACCGTTTCCTCAATCTGATTCTGGAACAGGATTCCACGCTGGCACGACAGCCCGAAATGTGTGTCGACACATGGCTCGACGATGCTGCCTGCCTTGCCGGAGATGACGACAATATCAGAAAGCTTTACCGGCGCAATGCCGCCCAGCTGATCACCGTGTGGGGCGACAGTGTGGCGTCCAATCTACGCGGACTTCACGATTACAGTCACCGCGAATGGAGCGGACTGCTGCGCGAATTGTATTACCAGCGATGGAAAGCTTTTTTTGACTCCGAGCTTCGCGGAGCCCCTAAACCCGACTACTATCTGATGGAAACCGAATGGGTAAGACGACGTGAACAGAATCAATAACATCACAGCATGGACAAATCAACTATATGACCAATGACGACAATCTTATAAAAATTGATGAAATAGCAGAAGGGCATAAGGTCATAGTGATGTGCGGGGTCAGCGGTTCAGGCAAGACGTTTTTGGCAAGGCGATTCGTCGGGAAAGGGTTCTTACGACTGTCGTCGGATGAAATTATCTGGAGTCGATACGGTGACAGATTTCCAGGCCTTGATTCCGAAACACGAAAAACGGCATTTATATGGGCTGCCGATGAAATAGACAGCTCGTTAGCATCCCTTATAAGGAAAGGGGAGCGGGTGGTGGTGGATTCCACGATGTGCAAAACTGTGCGACGATCGGCTATCCGCGCTGTGTGTTCGGAGTGTGGAGTCAAGCCACTGTTCATGTATCTGAAGACTCCACTTGCCACTCTGATCGAAAGACTTGACCGACGTAAAGGTGATGGTTCTGACGATCAGATTGTCAGTCGACAGGAAGTTTATGCATTCCATGCCGGTTTCCAACCGCCCGGCGAAGAGGAGACCGATGTCATCACCCTCGAATCATAATGGATCGTATCATGACTGCTCGTTTGAGTCATATCTGAACCCACCGTTGCGGTCACTGACTTTTTGAAAACAAAACGACTGCATCATAAACGCTTCGGACTGAATATGCCGCGCGTTTATGATGCAGTTGTGTGTGTTATTACTTACGTGTGGTGGTTACAATAGACCTATGTGTCCACGGTCAGAACTCGGAGGAGAAATAAAACCGGATTTTTGGAAAGTCGCTTTGTGCCATCTGCAACACATAGGATGAATCGGCCAGGAAGACATCACGGCCTTCGCGGTCTGTGGCCATAAACTGGTGTTTGCGACGCTTGAATGCCTCAAGCGCTTCCTGATCGTCGCTTGTGATCCAGCAAGCCTTGTAAAGCGAAATCGGTTCCCAACGGCATTGTGCACCGTATTCGTGCAGCAGACGGTATTGTATGACCTCAAACTGAAGTTGTCCGACCGTGCCTATGATCTTGCGTCCGTTGAACTGATTGGTGAACAGCTGGGCCACGCCTTCGTCCATCAGCTGCTGTATGCCTTTGTCGAGCTGCTTGGACTTCATCGGGTCTGTGTTTTCGATATACTTGAACATTTCAGGAGAGAAACTCGGCAATCCCTTGAAATGCAATTCTTCGGAGGTGGTCAGAGTGTCGCCGATCTTAAAGTTGCCGGTGTCGGGGATGCCGACTATGTCGCCGGGGAAAGCTTCGTCGACAATACTCTTTTTCTGCGCCATAAATGCCGTGGGAGCCGCGAATTTAAGCGTCTTTCCCGAACGCACGTGACGGTAGGGCGCGTTGCGCTCGAACTTTCCGGAACATATCTTCACGAATGCAATGCATGAGCGGTGGTTAGGATCCATGTTTGCGTGAATCTTGAACACAAAACCTGAAAAAGTCTCCTCTTCGGGGCTTATCTTGCGCTCTACAGCCTCAACCGGCCGCGGCGACGGAGCGATCTTCACAAAGCAGTCGAGAAGCTCTTTTACGCCAAAAGTATTGAGCGCTGAGCCAAAAAACACAGGCGCTACCTTTCCTGCCAGATACTCTTCCGTTTCAAAGGCCGGATATACTCCTTCGATAAGCTCCAGATCCTCGCGGAGCTTTGCGGCATCAGTTTCGCCTACAGCCTCGTCGATGCGCGGATCATCAATGCTCTCGATCTCGACACGTTCGGTGACCTTCTGCTTGTCGGGCGTAAACAGGTCGAGTGAATGCTCATGAATATTGTAGACTCCCTTGAATTTAGCCCCTATATTGATAGGCCAGCTCAACGGGCGCACGGAGATATGCAGTTCCTGCTCAAGCTCGTCGAGTATATCAAACGGATCGCGTCCCTCGCGGTCGAGCTTGTTGACGAAGATTATCACAGGAGTGTTTCTCATACGGCACACCTCCATCAGCTTACGTGTCTGCTGCTCCACGCCTTTGGCCACGTCAACGACTATGATTACGCTGTCGACCGCAGTCAGTGTACGATATGTGTCCTCGGCAAAATCCTGGTGACCCGGAGTGTCAAGAATATTGATCTTGTAGCCGTCATATTCAAATCCCATAACGGAAGTGGCCACTGAAATGCCACGCTGTTTCTCGATCTCCATCCAGTCGCTGGTAGCGGTTTTCTTAATCTTGTTGGATTTTACCGCTCCGGCAATATGTATGGCGCCTCCGAAGAGTAGCAGCTTTTCGGTGAGTGTGGTCTTACCGGCGTCGGGGTGCGATATGATCGCGAATGTGCGTCGTCGGCTTATTTCGTCGGTCAGTTGTGACATTGGTTTGTGGTTTTTGCTTTTTGGAGTGCAAAGTTACGCAGTTTTTCGTGATTTTACAGTAATTTTGCAGAATAAACATACAGCTATGCAACTGACCAACCAGATGAGGAAGGATGTGGCCGCACTCGACGAGGCACGCACCCGGCGTCAGGCCCGTCTATTCAAAGCCGAGGGCCAGAAATGTGTGAACGACACTCTCGGACATTTCACACTCCACAGTCTGTATGCCACGGCAGCCTGGGCCGAAGCCAATGACGGCCTTGTCAGCCTGGCCGCCGACAGGATGGCTGTGGTGACAAGGCGCGATCTGGAGCGGATGAGTCATCTGTCGACGCCTCCTCAGGTCATAGCCGTTTATGACATGCCGGAGGAATGCATACCCTTGAACATAGGCGTGGACAACCTCGCGCTTGTACTCGACGGCATACAGGATCCGGGCAATATGGGTACGATCATGCGTGTGGCCGACTGGTTTGGAGTCGAGACCGTGGTATGTTCAGCCGACTCGGCTGATCCATATTCTCCCAAAGCGATAATGGCAAGCATGGGATCAATATCAAGGGTAAGGCCAGTCAGAACTGATATAGCAGGACTGCTTCAAAAGACGGAGGCTACAGTATGTGGCACATTTCTTGACGGAACAGACCTCTACCGGAGCGATCTGCCACAGTCAGGGGTGATAGTAATGGGCAGTGAAGGACATGGCATATCCGATTCCGTAGCATCGATGGTGGACATGCGGCTGAAGATTCCAGCATATCCTCCGGAACGCAATGGCGCCGAATCGCTCAACGTCGGCATGGCCACAGCTATAATCATGGCTGAATTCCGCCGCAGACAAATGCAATAAGCAAGTGTTCGAATCAACCTCATATTGTTTCATTAAATCCGAGCACTTGCTTAGAATATTGTCTAAAATTCATATCACTTTGCTTTTGAGAGTCTTTCCAGCGTCTTTTTGTTTGCTCCCCGGTCATGTAGCTACGGCTACACTCCCTCATCACAAACAAAAATCCATCTGACAATCCTTC